>Ga0209723_1000521_pt1 | contig 70855 bp, 59 predicted proteins | sample BiotimSIPDNA_2_FD_185750 | JGI IMG/M metagenome (GOLD analysis project Ga0209723, IMG submission 185750) | Anaerobic biogas reactor microbial communites from Washington, USA - Biogas_R2 time_0 SIP DNA (SPAdes) (version 2) | ecosystem: Engineered > Bioreactor > Anaerobic > Unclassified | place... | reverse complement strand
CCCCCCCCACCCGCGTTTGGCATTCGGCTGCATATTGACTATTATCATTAGAATACGGATATTTACAATCGATATTTGCATTATACACTTACGAAACAATAAGATATGGATACCAGCGCACTCAAGGCAAAACACAAGCTTCTCAAAAGGTGGAACTACACATGGACCGCCCTGGACAAAGGCTACACTGACAAGACACTTTATGTGAATGTTGGCACGGCAGAGATTAAGGAAAAAGATGTGCCCCTGGAGATGAAGGAAAAATTCATTGGCGGCAAGGGCTATGGTCTTCGTTACCTCTGGGATGCCACCAAACCTGACACAAAATGGGATGATCCCGAGAATGAGATCGTCATCTCTTCAGGTCCTATCGGAGGCATCACACAGTACTCCGGCACCGGAAAATCGCTGGTGGTAACCATCTCACCGCAGACAGATTCGGTGATGGACAGCAATGTTGGAGGTTTTTTCGGTCCCTTTCTGAAATTCTCGGGATTTGACGCCATTGAGCTTCAGGGCAAGGCCGGGAGTGATGTCATCATCTTCATCAATGGTGTAGAGCATTACGTTGAGATATTTGAGGCTCCGGCAGAGGCTGTGGACAGCCATGTTCTTGCCGAGCAGCTTACGGACATGTTTGCCGATGATGATTCTGACAGAAAGAATATCGGGATAGTATCTGCCGGATCGGCGGCAGACCATTCTCTGATAGGCATGCTCAACTTCACCTTCTATGACAACAAGCGTAAGAAGATCAGGATGAAGCAGGCTGGTCGCGGCGGCACGGGCACCGTCTTCCGCAACAAGAAGATCAAGGCTATTGTCTGCAAGATACCCGGGGTAAAGGGCAATCTCAACAACGTGGTTGATCTGGATGCCATCATGGAACGCGGCAGGCGATTTAACCGTGAGATGCGCGAACTCGACGACAAGCAGTGCCGCATGCGTCAGGTAGGAACAGCCCACCTGATGGAGATCATGGATGATCATGACCTGCTCCCGACACATAACTATAAGTTCGGATCACACAAGGATGCGCCTAAGATTGACTCTGCAGTCTGGACCTCATTCTTTACTCAGGGCATCCCTGACGGTTGCTGGATAGGTTGTAACATGGCCTGTGCCAAGGCAATAGATGATTATGAGTTGGCCACCGGCCCGTACAAGGGACATAAGGTGATTGTTGACGGGCCGGAGTATGAGACAGCGGCAGGACTGGGGTCCAACGGCGGATTCTTTGATCCGAGGTACATCATAGAGACCAACTTCTACTGTGACACCTATGGTATCTGCACCATCACCTGGGGTACCAGCCTGGCCTTCATACAGGATTGTTATACAAACGGCATACTTAACAAGGAGCGCACCGGTGGTCTCGAGCTCACCTTCGGCAATATCCCCCCGGCGTTGGAGCTCCTGCACCAGCTTGCCCGTGGTGAGGGGTTTGGCCTCATTGCCGGACTGGGTGTCCGCGGCATGAAAAAGTACTTCGCCGAAAAGGGATGGGGTGACCCGGCTTTCATGCAGGATATAGGCATGGAGAACAAGGGCCTCGAGTACTCTCAGTACATGTCGAAGGAATCGCTGGCACAACAGGGTGGATATGCCATGACAAACAAAGGACCGCAGCATGACGAGGCATGGCTCATCTTCATGGATATGGTCAACAACCAGATACCCACATTTGAGAACAAGGCTGAGGCATTGCATTACTTCCCGATGTTCCGAACATGGTTCGGGTTGGTAGGGCTTTGCAAGCTGCCATGGAATGATGTGGAGCCTGAAAACAACGCCCAGACTGATGAACCTGCAAAGGTGCCTGAGCACGTAGATAACTATGTTACCATTTACAAGGCAGTGACCGGCAGGCCGTTTGATAAGTACAGGCTTGTTGAGGACTCTGAGAGAGTGTATAACTTCCAGAGGGTGTTCAACATACGTCGCGGTTACGGCAGGCGCAAGGATGATGATCAGCCATACCGCGCATGTGGCCCGGTTACTGCAGAGGAGTACCTGTCGCGCCAGGAGAGATATGATAAGCAGTTGAAGGAGAAGATAGGCGTTGACCCGGAGGGATTGACAATGGAGGAAAAATTGCGGATAACCCGTGAATATCGGGAGAAGCAGTATGATCTGCTGCGCGATGCCGTTTACAAGCGCCGCGGATGGAACAATAACGGTATCCCTACCATTGAGCACCTTAAGAAGATAGGGATGGATCTGCCCGAGGTGATAGAGGTGGTTGCACCGCTGCAGTAGGGAAATTTTACACTTAATGCAGAATTTATACCCTTAATAACGGAGCGGGGGACCTGAGTCCCCCGCTCCGTTATTATAATGCAGATAATCAGGCTATCAGGCGTATTTTGACCTGTTGAACGCCTCGTCAATTTTTTTATGTGCATCAACCGGATTGGTCAGGGGCATCTCTGAGGTATAGAGCTCGTAATCGAGCAGACTGGCCTTCTTACTCTTTTCGAAGGTGGGGAGTTTTGTCCGGTTAGTGGTCTCAAGGTGTTTGCCGTTTTCATCTACAATAATGATCTTGGGCAGGAACACTCCCTTCCGGCCGATGAATTTATCCATGATCTTCATAGCCTGATCATATTCCTTGCGGGTAGCCCGGCCGAGTGCCTCGTAGCTGAGTATCTTTTTGTGGTCCCAGGTGAAAACATTGGCCTGGCTCTCTGATATCTTGTCATCAATGTTGATGTCAAGGTTCAGGGTATCATGTCCTGATGGCATAAGCACCACCTTTCCGCCCCCGCCTTCAATATTGACTGCATATCGTGGCACGGTGATACCGCTTATCCACCCCTGCAGGTGCTTCATGTATATCTTGCCAACCTGTATGGGGGTTATGAAATGGACTATTCCCTTCTCCTTGTGACACTGCAGCAGGTAGTAGGGGTGAACGCCTATCCAGAACATGCGCCTGAAGGTTTCTGCCAGTGTCCGGTAGTGATCATTGACATGGTTCAGCAGCACGGTCTGGTTACGTATGGTGAAGCCGTGCATGGTGATTCTCTTTACAGCGGCGGCCATGTCAGCTGTAATCTCCTGGTAGTGGTTTATATGTGTCATGAAGTAGACATACTTCTCAGGACCCTTATTGTACCTGTTTGATGCCTGCCTGATCATCTCCAGCAGCTCGTCAGTGATGAGCATCGGCAGTACCACGGGCACCCGTGTGGCAATCCTTATCACCCTCAGGTGGGGTATACGGCTGAGCTCGTTAAGTATGTACTTCAGTCTCTTGAAGCTGACCATCAGGGCATCTCCGCCGGTGACAAGCACCTCATTGATGTTCCTGTTGTAGCCGATATAGAATATTCCTTTGTCTACTTCACGACTGTTGACGTCAGCGGTGGTATCGAGCGACTTAGCTCTCTGGCAGTGCACGCAGTATGATGCACAGCTGGTGTTCTCGGCTACGAAGAGTGCAACTCTGTTCGGATAACGCTGATAGGCCGCGCCATAACTGCGTGATCCTTCGCTCATCGCACCTTCCACGCCTGCATCAGGGAACATCAGGTTGGCAGGAGTGGGTACGCTCTGCCAGAAGATCGGGTCAAGGCGCTTTTTTGACACCTCGCCGAAGAAGACCGGGTTGAACGGGTCTTCCTGCATAAGTGATGCATAATAGGGAGTGATGCGCAGGGGCTCCTTGCCCTCCTTCCTCAGTGTCCCGATAGTTCTTCTTATCTCTGCCTCCTGGTGATCAGTGAGCCTGATCACCTTTTTCAGCTGGTCTATTGACCGTATTGAGTTCTTTCTCTGCCAGAGAGGGTCATTCCACTGCTCCGGCGTAACATCTTTCCATAATTCAATCTTATTGTATGCCCGGGGATGGTATAAAAAATCCTCGTTAGAGATCATCAGCACCTCCTGTTTTAGAATTATTAATAATATTATTCCACACCCTGTACCAACAAATATAACATTTTTTGCCAATTTTTAAGGTTATCTGCATATATATCATGGCAGCGGCGGGTCCCGGACCCGCCGCTGCATCATTTAATCATGACCCGTAATACAGGGTCAGAATCTCGTATCAGAAAACCGTACCGGCGGGTCTGAGGCCCGTGGTACGATACCGTATTAGCCGGCGCTCCTAGAGACTGAAGCTGTCCCTCAGCTCGCGGAACTCATCCCATTTGCCCTCGTCAAGAAGGCGGGCCTGATGGGGCCAGCTCTCCGGGTTATGGATGCGGTAGCGCTCGCCTCCGTCTTCATCCAGGATCGTTCTCAGGTAGCCTGGAGAGGCTTCCGCCAGCTCTTTCCATGTGGTTATGCCACGGTTGATAAGCAATCGTGCAATCTTCGGCCCGATGCCAACCACTACCTTCAGGTCGTCTGGTTTGAACTCTGCCGGCTGCACATCGGCGGTCATTGCAGCCAGTGGTACGGCGTCCGCCTGAGCGGAGCCATCACTCTTCGTCTCCCGTTCTGAGAGACCCAATAACCGTATCTCCTTCTCCAGCCTGTCTATGGTTAGTTTCAGGCTGGCGATCTCATCGTCCATCTGCCTCGCGTTGTCACGGAGAGTGATCTTCTCTTCTTCAATGAGCTTTATCTTCGCGTTCAGCTCGTTCTTTTCATCCTCGAGCCTGCGGAGTCTGGTTCTGAGGTTTTCGAGTTCCCCTTCCAGTTCGGCAATCCTTTTCCTGCAGCGTCCTTTTGCCAGGAGCCAGCCAATAAGGAAGCCCAGCAGTGCTGCCACCAGCAGCACAAACAGGATAAACAGCAGATCTGCTGTAAAACGTTCTGCCATGATGTTTAGGTTATTACTTTGATTTCAGTTCTTCTGTTCGCGGCTCTCCCCTCAGGCGTGCTGTTTGACGCTGCGGGTTCGGATGAACCCTTTGATGATGTCACAATCTGTTCCGCCTTTATCCCTGCGTTGACCAGGTAAGTTTTTACGTATTCGGCTCTCTGGAGCCCCAGTTTGATGTTGTAAGCCTCGGTACCCGTTATGTCAGCGTGGCCTGTCACCTCCACGGTGGCTGACGGATTATTGTCGAGGTATAATTTCAGCTTCTTCAGGTATTCATCGCTTATGTCTCCGAGGTCACCCTCGGCTGAGGATGACGGGAAGAAGCCTTTCCTGATACCCGAAGCTGTCAGGTACTTTCCGGTTTCCTCCACTGAGGCTCTAAGGAGCTCTTCAGGTGAAGGCTCGGCTATATCACCGGCACCCTGGATCTCTTCGGTGGGCGCCACTGCCTGACGGCAGTCGCACCTTATCTTGCATACATACCAGTATGAAGCACCGGCGATCCAGAGTACCAGTAAAACAGACAGGAAGAAGACCAGCTGTCTCATGATCATGCGGTCTACCTGCGGCGGGTAATCCCTCCGAGGATTGAACCAAGCAGTCCACCGCCCCTCGACTGTGAGGAGGTGCCGCTCTTGAGCAGGAATCCTGCCACGTCATCAAGGATGCTGCCGTCACCGTCAGCATCAAGCAGAGCACCTACGCCAGAGATGCCCTTGCCGCCGGTGTCACGCTTCCTGGTGAGATACCCCAGTATCAGCGGTGAGAGTGCCGGAATCATCTTCATGATGGTTGATGAATCAATGTTCATCTTATTGGCCAGTGCCTGTGCTGCCTGGAGACCGCCGGCATCACCCAGCAGACCTCCAAGGTTGGGATCAACCTGCTCGGCATGAGCCTTGTTGGAGATCAGATCCTTGATGTTGTCAAGCACGCTGGAGTCACCATACTTGTTAAGGATATGATCAACCCTCTCGTCGCCTCCGCGGGTGTCCTTCTGCCTCTTCAGTCCTGCCAGGATGAGCGGCGCCAGCTGCGGAATAAGCTTCTTTACAGTGCCCTGGTCAACGTTGAAGTTTGAGGACATCTGTTTGGTTACCTCAGGACCATAATTCCTGAGGAATTCGTCAATAAAACCTGCCATAATTTTAAATTGCTGTTTAGATTGTTGTTAATATTCGTGTTTAAATAGCTGCAATCAGGTAATCCCTAAAGTTATACTATATGCAACTAAAATCAAAATAAATCATATGCAAAAGAGGACATGATGATTATGGAGCTAAACCAATACCGCGCAATCGAAAATCGTCAATCGAAAATCGTCAATACCCAAGTTTTACCACAACCCCGTCCATGGAATTACAGAGGAGACTTTTGCCATTCAGCGGCACTATATTGTTAATCAGGCATGATGAGATCCTGTGATTCCAGAGGAGGGTGCCGTCAGCACGACTGGCCGCATGGACCACTCCCTTATCCGATGGTATGAATATTATCCCGTCGCGTTCGGTTATAACGCCCGGGGCAATATCATATCCGATATCAAAGCGGGTTTTCCAGCTTATCTCCGGCACATCGGCAGTGGTGCTCACGCCGATGACGGTGCCATTCATCGTTTTGGCCAGTATCATGGTGCTGTCGGCAGTGATGCCCATTGACTCCCTTACGGCTATGCCGCCCAGGTCAGAGTGCCATATGAGCCTTCCGGTAAGTGCATTCAGGCATGCCATTTTCCTGTCAGGAGCAACGACGAAGAGGCGGTCTCCGGCTGCCACCGGCACACAGGCGGCTGGTGAGAGCATCCTGTTGGTGTAACCGTTTGACCAGACCCATTTCGTGACGCCTGTCTCTGTATCAAGAGCATAGAGCCTGTTATCCCATGTGCCGAAGATGAGCATGCCTTTGTAAATAAGAGGTATGGTTTCAACAAATCCTTCTATTCCTCCGTTGCTCCAGAGCAGGGTGCCGTCGGTGATGTCAAGGGCGTCACATCTGCCTGATGAACCTGTAATGAACACCTTCCCGCTTCCTGTCACCGGGGAGGCCACCAAAGGTTGTCCGGCGTCAAAGCTCCACAGCAGCTTCCCGTTCTTCAGGCCCAGAGCCCTCACCATGCCGTCGGCTGATGCCACTATCACCCGCCGGCCTTCTACGGCAGGAGTGCTGTATATCTTAGCCCAGGAAGGAAAAGTCCACCTTGCTCTTCCGTTCTTCAATGAGAGGGTTTTTATCTCTCCTGCAGTGTTGGTGATTATGGCCAGCCTGCCGGCTACTGTCGATCCTGCGCCGATATCAGCCTTCTCCTGCACCCTCCAGCGCTCATGCACCACGGGGTATTTTGCATTCATGGAGTAGTCGGGTCTGGGCCAGCTAGCGGTGTCAGCTGCAAAATCATGCTGCTCCAGCCTGACCGTGGCCCATGCAGGCGTGGTGACCGCATCTGTCTGTCCCGGCGCCGCCGGATGCCTTACAGCCGCCACCAGCAGAGTGTCACCGGTGACGGTCATGATGTTATATCCGCCTGCGGTCTTGCCTGCCCGGAGATTGGAACGACCCATCAGAGCGGGTATCCCCTCGAAGTTCATCACCCTGTTGGTATGACCGTGGCCGCAGAGAGCGAGCCGGGTGTCAAGCTTTTTAAGCCTGTCAGTCAGCTCGTACCAGTTGTTCAGGCCCTCGTCAAGCGGATAGTGGTTCACCGAGATAATCTTCATCTCCCTGTTGGCCGGGACACCGAGCACCGAATCGAGCCAGACGATGTTCTCACGCGGTATCTGTCCGGGTCCCATCCTCATGTTAGGACCCGAATTTGTTCCCAGGAAAAGCCATTCGCCATGGGTGAAGGCAAAAGCTTCGTCACCGAAGATGACACGGAAGCTGTTGGCGCCGCTCTCTGACCATTTGGTGTCGTGGTTGCCCGGGATGATGTACCATGGCTTATCCAGCCCGTCAAGGATCTCCTTCGCTCTGCGCAATTCAGCGTCCGAACCGAATTCAGTAACATCACCGGAAATTATCACAAAAGACAGCGAGTCAGTGGCATTAATATCACTGACAGTACGGCGGAGATCCTTATCGGCTCCCTCACCGCCGATGTGGGTGTCAGTCACCAGCGCGAAACTGAACCGGCTGTTCTGGCCCCTGGCGGCAAGAGAACAGAGGAAAATGAAGAGTGCAACAATGTATCCGGGAGTTCTCATAGTGGTTGTCTTTTAAGGTACAAGATACACGAAATTGAAAAAATATTACCTTGTAGCTTCAAATGCATGAGATATCATTTGCAGCCTGATCCTAATAAAACAGATGCACAGTGAAGAGGCTTTCTTTACAGGTTAAGATAGGTTTGCTTATGGCTCTGGCGGTTGGCCTTCTTGCCGCCACAGGATACCTGGCCTGGTTTAACCTATCTTCCATGATTGGTTTAATAAACGTTGATGTGGGTCCCGGCCAGAAACTGCTTACCATCCGTGAGATATCCATGGATCTGCAGCGGGCGGAAAACAGTTACCGTATGTACTCGGTCACGAACAACGAAAAAGACCTTCAACCATATTACTCAGTCATCTCAGAGATTGACGGCAAGGTAAACAGGCTGAGAGAAGAGTGCCGTGATTCACCTGTACTGCTCGGGCAGACGGATACAATTAGCAGGCTCATTGAAGAAAACATCTTTATCTGGAATGAGCTTCTCTACCTGAATCAGAACAACCAGGTGGTTGAATATCTGATGCAGTTGCCTGAAAGGCTTAATCTGACGGCAGACGTGGATAAGGATTCTGAGAAAGGGATACTCAAGCGTGTCTTCAGCCGTTCCGAAAAGAGCCGGATTGATGAGCAGGCCCTGATAACTGATCTTGACAGTCTGGAGAAGGTTGATCAGGCCGTCAGGGCAAAAGTGAGACTGCGGGAGTCACAGCTGGCAGGCACCAGCACCAGGATAAAGGAGGAGTTCCATGATCTTACTGCAAAGATGGAAACTGAAGTCTCGGAGATCCTGCAAGCAAATGCATACGAGGCTGACCTCCTTGCAGGCAGAACATACCGGTGGCTGGTAATGTTCCTGGTCTCCGGGATCCTGCTGGCTGCTCTTGTCGTTTTCATCGTTGCCGGTTATGTGCGCAGATCTGACGCCTACCAGGTGGCCCTGCAGCAATCGAAGAATGAGGCAGAGAACCTGGCAAGGACAAAAGAGCTGTTCATGGCCAACATGAGCCATGAAATACGGACACCGGTAACGGCAATATCAGGTTTTACAGAGCAGCTGTTACATGAGCCGCTGGATGAACATACCATCAATACACTGAAAATAATCAGCTCATCGTCACGTCACCTGGAGAGGATCATCAATGATATCCTGGATTTCTCGAAACTGCAGGATGGCAAGGTGGAGCTGGAACAGGTACACTTCGGCATAAGAGAAGTTGCCGGGGAGGTCTGCGCCATGTTTGATGAGCATGCACGGAGCAATAATACGGTTCTGAGCTTCTGGGTTGATCCGGATACACCACCAATCCTGCTGGGTGACCCGTACAGACTGAAGCAGATAATGATAAACCTGGTCAGTAATTCGGTAAAGTTTACCACTGATGGCACGGTTCATTTTTCAGTCAGGAGTATCAGAAAAGAGCATCCGGAGATGATGCTGGTAATGGAGGTCGTTGACACAGGCATAGGAATTGACGAGGATAAGATTGAAACCATCTTTGATGACTTCATCCAGGAGGAGACGAGCACAACCCGAAGATATGGAGGCACAGGACTGGGACTATCCATTGTAAGGAAGCTGGTTGATTTGCACAACGGGACTATCGAATGCAGGAGCAAAAAGAATCACGGAACTACAATTATATGTGAGATACCTTACAAGGCTGGCAACAGTGAGCTGATCATTACTGACACAGAATCGCCGGCTGTTGTGCCCGGGGCGCTCAGGAAGCTCAGAGTGCTGGTTGCTGATGATGAAGAGTATAACCGGATGCTTTTCAGAATGATTTTCAGAAGGTGGGGTGTCAGTCATGCCGAGGCATCTGATGGCACTGAGGTGATTGATCTACTGAAGAGAGAACGGTTTGATCTCGTATTGATGGACCTGCGTATGCCCCGTCTTGACGGCCCGGGAACAACCGCGCTTATCCGTGACGAGTTGAAGATAAATGACGCTGTCATGCCCATTATCTGTGTGACAGCAGCTATGCCCGGTGATGACCCTGCCAGGAACCGCAGGGAAGGAATGAACGGATACCTGAGTAAGCCTTTTACGGAGAAGGAGCTGCTCGGGACCATCCTCGCCGTTACCGGACTTGACAGGGCGGCTGCAAATGAGACTACCGCAACGGAAGAGAGGGAGAGAGAGGTGCAAGCAGGGAAGATTGACCTTGGCAACCTGTACCGCCTTGCAGGAGGCGATGAGCTTTTTGTCAGGGAGATGCTGGAAAAATTCCTGGAGAGTACCGGTAATGGACTCGACGAGATGGCAGAACATCTTACCTCCGGCGATATGGCAGGTATTGCTGAAATTGCACATAAACTGCTGCCACAGTGCCGGCATATTGGGGCAGGTGAGCTTGTGTCACTGCTCTCGGAGACAGAATTGGCATGCAGGTCAGGAGATGATATCACCCGGGCAGGATTATTTGTCACCGGGCTCCAGAGCATTTTCCCCGGCATAAGAAGAGAGGTTGAAGACCATATGTCAAAAATTGGCTGAAACAGCGGGTCGCCTTTGTGGAAAATCTTATTTTGCAAAAGGAACTAAAGATCAACGGTTATTGGATCAACAGATGGCTGACACTCAATTGAAGATCTTCGTAGTGGAGGATGATGAATGGTATAACAGGCTCCTGGTGCATACCCTAAGCCTGAATGTAGATTATGAGGTAAAGAGCTTTGCAAGCGCAGACGAGTTTCTGAAGTGCCTGCACGAAGCACCTGACATAGTTACGCTCGACTACCGGCTCCCTGATATGAACGGACTGGATCTCCTTAAAAGAATAAAGGAGGAAAACAGCGAGGTGCAGGTTATCCTGATATCAGGACAGGACGATATTGAAACGGCGGTCAGCCTCCTGAAGGTAGGTGTATATGATTATATAGTAAAGACAGATGACATCAGGGAACGCCTTCTGCTGACGGTACAGAATATCAGGAACGGGATAGGCATGAAGAGGGAAATTTCTTCTCTTCGCCGTGAGGTACAGAAAAAATACATGTTCCGGAATACCATCATGGGTGAGAGCACGGCAATAAAAGCAGTCTGCTCACTTATTGAGAAGGCGCTTGATACCAATATTACCGTAATTATAACCGGAGAAACAGGTACCGGGAAAGAGCTGGTGGCAAAAGCCATTCATTATAATTCAAAGCGCAGGCACAAACCCTTCGTTCCTGTCAATGTGACTGCCATCCCTTCAGAACTTATTGAATCAGAGCTGTTCGGCCATGAGAAGGGAGCTTTCACCGGCGCTTTGTCAAAGCGCATAGGCAGGTTCGAGGAGGCTGACGGCGGAACACTCTTCCTTGATGAAATAGGAGAAATGGATCCGGCATTGCAGTCGAAGCTGCTGAGGGCACTTCAGGAAAAAGAGATAGTACGCGTCGGAAGCAATAAACCAATCAGGACTGACTGCCGCATCATCGTGGCAACCAACAGGAACCTCCTTGAGGAAGTGAAAAAGGGCAATTTCAGGGAAGACCTTTATTACAGGCTGCGTGGCATGCCGGTGGAACTCCCACCCCTCAGGGAAAGGAGTAATGATATCCTTATCCTTGCAAACCATTTCATTGAAAGATTCTGTACTGAAAATGATATTCCTCTTAAAAAACTTTCGGAACAGAGCAGGCAGAAACTCCTTGGCTACCCGTTCCCCGGGAATATCCGGGAGCTGAAGTCGGTTGTTGAACTCGCGGTAACACTGGCAGAAACGAAAACCATCGGGCCTCGCGATATCATCCTGGATCCCGGGAATCCTCTTGCGGATATAATGGATGAAGAGCTTACACTCAGACAGTATGAGATCAGGATCATCAAGGCGATGCTAAGAAAGAATGATAATGATATCAGAACCGTTGCCGCAAAACTTGATATAGGTATCTCCACCATCTACAGATTACTCAGGGAAGAGAAACAATCCTGATAAATTTTTCCTTCAGTTTTCTCATTTTGAGAAAATATTTTCAAAATGAACAATTCCGGCATTGCATGTCATTACGCTAAGTCTTTATAATTTAATGAGTTATGCTCTTGCCGTTTTTCGGGCACATCCTTTGCAAGGGTAGGGTCAGAAAAAATAAACCAAGGAGGAAAAAAATGAAAGACGAAGAAACCAATTACAGGCCACACTCCGGCAGTGATCCTTCAGGGATCAGTTACGCTGAAAACGCCCGCAGGGACGGCATTACAAAGGGAGCACGTACCACTGCCATTATAAGTGTTCTGATACTTTTGGCAGCAGGTGTTGTTGCCTGGCTTTTGTTCAACAGGTACCAGGATAAACAGCTTGCACTGATGGACAGTGAGCGAAGCTCATACAATGAGATGCTGTCAGTGAGAGACTCAACGCTGAACGACTGGCTTCAGACTTTCACCCAGATTGAGAATGAACTTAATGCGATCAAGCAGAAGGAGAATCTCATCACTTTCAGCAATTCTGACAGCCAGGAATTCACCAGCACCAGGAAAGAGCAGATACTGCAAGACATAAAGAGTATCAGCATGCAGCTTGATGAAAACAGGAAGAAGCTGGCATCACTGAGTTCACAGCTGAAGAATTCCGGAAGGGAGATAAAAGGTCTTCAGGAAATGATCGCCGGACTTGAGTCAAGGATCCAGGAGCATCAGACCGAGATCGCAGTACTGAGTAAGACTGTCAGTGAGAAAGACATTGAGATAGACGAACTGAATATTCTTGCTGCTGATCTTAAGGCCACGGTTACTGAAAAGGAAGAAGAGATCAATCTGCGGACAGCGGAGATGAACAAGGCTTATCTTGCCTCCGGCAGTTCAAGGGATCTCAGGGAGATGGGCATTGTTACAAGAGACGGCGGATTTCTTGGTCTGGGCAGGACTGAATCACTTGTAAACGATATTGCTGACAGCCTTTTTGCGCAGATTGACATAACTGAACTTAAGTATATACCTGTCAATTCAAGGGATGCAAAGCTGGTAACCGAACATCCGACAGAATCATACCAGTTTATCCGTGAAAGTGATGACAAGATCGCTCATATCGAGATCAAGGATCCGGAAGAGTTCTGGAAAATAACGAGGTATGCGGTAGTGGAGCTTAAGAAGTAGAACGGCAGGCAGTTACGGATGGCGTAATTTCCCCGCTTATCTATATATACCCCGGATCGGGATACCCGAAAATCTTCAGAGCAAACCGGTTCAGCACATGAACCACTCTGAGGTGGAGGGGGATCCGGGACCTGAAGAGGCGCTTTACCGCGCCTTTTCTTACAGGTAGTGGATTCCTTACCGCGAAGGAGGGTTGAAGAACCTCCGGCACATATTCCTCCGCCTGTTCATTTGGCAGTGGTGTTGCTTGACTTCGAAGATCATGTATCTTATCTTTGTAATGAAGAGGCATTCAATTAAATGAACGGATCGTGATGAAAGAGCTGGTTCACATAAAGACTGAGTGTTACTCCGGTTACGGTGATGATGAGACCCCCAGGTGCTTCATGTGGCAGGGCACACGGCATGAGGTCAGGGAGATCATAGACCGCTGGTATCAGTGGGACCCTGAGCAGAAGCACCCCGTTTCTGATTACTTCATGATTGAGACAACCGGCGGAGATCAGTATATACTGAAGCATGAGCTGAAGCATAACCGCTGGTATCTGTGCAAGCCGGGAGTGGAGTGTGACAGGAAGAAGACCGCCTCATGACGGGATGCAGCCAGGTAGAATACCCGGGTGTCGTGCCCTGATCTGCGGGGGAAGATCTTTCTTTTATCCTTCCTCTACCTTTTTTCGGTCTGTCCATGATATATCCGCAGCACCGACCAGAATATTTTCTAAATTTGAGTTTTCACTCATTTAGATATCGGTATAAACGGAATAAAAGAAATCATGAGCAGTAATTTCAAGACTTTTTTCCTGCTGGCTTTTCTGACTGTATTGCTGGTGGTGGCGGGAAGACTCATTGGCGGCACCCAGGGGGCGGTGATTGCATTTATCCTGGCCCTGATAATGAATGTCGTCAGTTTCTGGTTCAGTGACAAGATAGTACTTAAGCGATACCGTGCACAGGAGGTGACCCGTGATGATAACTCAAGGCTGTACGGCATTGTTGAGAGGCTGGTTCAGAATGCAGGGATGCCGATGCCCAAGGTATACATTGTCCCTGACTCAACTCCGAATGCCTTCGCCACAGGCCGCAACCCGCGCCACGCAGCGGTAGCTGCAACGCAGGGCATCCTCAGCCTGCTCAATGACGAGGAGCTGGCAGGGGTAATGGCACATGAGCTGACCCACGTAAAGAACCGTGACACCCTCACCAGCACTGTGGCTGCCACACTCGTTGGGGCTATCACCCTGCTGGGACAGATGGGACGTACGGGATCATCAAGCCGTAATCCAATGGTGTACATAGGTATCCTGCTTCTCCCCCTGGCCGCCATGCTCATCCGCATGGCCGTGTCACGCACCCGGGAATACTCGGCTGATCAGGGCGGGGCAAAGATATCCGGCTATCCGCTCGGACTGGCCAACGCACTTAACAAACTGGCCCATGGCTCGGCCGCAAACCCAACAAGCCGCGGTAAACCGTCTGACAGTCATCTCTTTATCGTTAATCCCTTCATGGGTGGATTGCAGAGCCTGCTCAGCACTCACCCTCCGATGGCAGAAAGGATTAAACGGCTTCAGGCAATGGCATGACGGACAAACGACCGGAATCCTGAGGATCCAACGGATTCTGATGACAATCTCCTGTTACAGGTCATGCTGTGGTATTTTAATTTAAAAAAAATCTGTTTTGACCTGGTTGTAACTAAAATTTCTTACCTTTTAGATAGTAATTTTGTGGTTAAAGATGAAAGCTCCTGGCAGATTATCAGTGGCAGGAATTCTACTTTTAGCTCTGTTACTGACATCAGGTTCCGAGCTGATCTGCAGCAAGAAAAATGGATGGCTGACACAGTATGACGGCATCCTGCATCTTCCCGGCCTCAGGGACAGTGTAACGGTCATGCGTGATGACAGAGGCATACCGCACATATATGCCACCTGCGAACATGATCTCTACATGGTTACCGGCTTTATTGCTGCCCAGGACCGTCTATGGCAGATGGACCTTGTTCGTCGCAGCGCAGCCGGACGCCTTTCCGAGATCTTCGGTGAGCCATTCATGCAGGCAGATATCTTTACACGATGCCTGAACATTTACAAGACAGCAGAAGCCATCATGAAGGAGGAGGATCCGGTGGTCATGCAATGCCTGGAGGCCTATACTGAAGGGGTGAACGCCTTTATCACCATAAACGGCAAAAAGCTGCCGCTGGAGTTCAGGCTGCTCTCCTACAGGCCTGAACCCTGGGCAGTAAAGGATATTGTTGCCATCATCGGGCTCATGGGCTGGAATCTCGATTACAGGAACCTTACTGCCGAGCTCTTTTTTCAGCAGCTTATAAACCGGTTTGGCATTGAAAAAGCCATGGAGCTTGTCCCCGATTGGCAGGCGGTGCCAGCCATTACCTATCCTGAATGGATGATCAATGATACCCTTCTTGCTTTGACCCGATCATTTATTAAGGGGTACGACATTGTTGCCGGTCTTGGTATCCCATCCCTCACCTCGAGCAATAACTGGGCCGTTTCAGGCGCAAGGAGCGAAACGGGCAAGCCCCTGCTCTCAAATGACATGCACCTCAGCCTTACCTCACCCGGAATCTGGATGCAGATGCACCAGGTCATCCCGGGCAAGCTCAATGTAACCGGTGTGATGATCCCCGGCGAACCGTTCATAATTGCCGGTCATAATGAAATCATAGCATGGGGACTGACCAACCTCAGGGCGGATGTGGTTGACCTTTTTGCCGAGACGTTAAATCCTGACAACAAGAACCAGTACTTCTTTAACGGTCAGTGGAGGGAAATGACTCGCCGGACTGAGGTGATAAGGGAAAGGCATGGCCTCAATGACACTGTGTTCATCCGGAGTACCCACCGGGGGCCTGTCATCTCTGGATGTCTGAGCCTTGATTCAGTTGCAGATAACGTTAAGTGGCTTGGGTTTAACTACCTGAAAGGACTGACCGCCTTTCCCGCCATGGCGCTCAGCATGAGATGGAACGGCCTGGACAGGAGCGATGAGGCAAGATCTGTTTACCTGCTTAACAGGGCCTCCGGATGGGATGAATTCCGGGAAGGACTGAAGACATTCAGATCATTGAGCCAGAACTTCGTCTATGCTGATACATTCGGGAACATAGGCATGAGCGCCGGCGGAGGAATCCCGTTAAGGGAAGGCGAGGGAATCCTTTTACGCGACGGCCGGACAGACAGGTATGACTGGAAAGGATTTGTGCCTTTTGAAGAGATGCCACTCGTCCTTAATCCACTGAACGGCACTGTCTCTTCTGCTAACAACAGGTCAGTCAGCAATAATTATCCCTACTTCATCACCAACAGCTTCGATCTGCCTTACAGGATCAACAGGATAAGGGAGATGCTCGGCGAGAAAGACCTGCTTGGAGTGGATGATTTCAAAAGGATGCTCGCTGATCAGCACTCTGACTATGCGAGGCTGGTGGTGCCGCATATACTTGAAATTAACGGAAGACAGGCTGAACTGACACCGGTTGAGCGTGAGGCACTGGAACAAATGACAGGCTGGGATTATGACATGAGCAGGTCACTGGCGGCACCCTCCATATTTGAATATTTCCGCAGGCATTTCATGGAAAACCTGCTGGCTGATGAGCTCGGCAACCTGTATGATCAGTTGTGGGATATCAGCGGCGAGTATTATGTTTACAGGATACTTACTGAAGGACCCGACGAATGGGTTGATGATATCAATACCGATGAAAAGGAAACACTTGATGATATAGTGATGCTCAGTTTCAGGGAGGCAGTAAGCACACTGGTCAGTGAGTATGGCAAAAATTTTTCGCGATGGGAATGGGGCAGGATCCATACAGTCTCTTTCATGCACCCGCTGGGCACCGTCAGGATCCTCGGGTCGGTTTTTAAACTCAACTCCGGGCCCTATCCGATAGGAGGGAGTGATCATACCGTCTGCCCTTATTTTACATATAAACCGGATTTCAAGTCAGTGAACGGTGCCTCCATGAGATATATCTTCAACACTGCCAACTGGGATGAATCATGGTCAGTCATCCCCGGCGGTGAGTCAGGTGTGCCGGGAGCTGAGTACTATCTTTCACAGGTGCAGACTTACCTCGAAGGCAGGTTATATAAAGACCACTTCTCAGATGAGGCTGTCAGGGCAGCAGTAACCCATACCCTGATACTTAAACCCTGAGTTATTTACGTCAGGATGACCATTCGGAATAATTGCTAAATTTACATCAGTTGACCTTAAACCGCAGACCTGACCTGATCTGTTCCTGTGCAGACCGGACGTGAATAGCCAGGTCATTAAATCTTACAGACATGAAATATCTAAACCTGTTTCTCTTTACCGGCATGATAGTGATGAACTACCTGGCAAATGCTCTTCCCCTGAATGGCAAAACCACAGGCGGCATATCGGATTCATGGCCCAACCTCTTCGTTCCGGCAGGCATCACCTTCTCCATCTGGGGTGTGATCTATATCCTGCTTGTGATCTTCTGTGTGCTGCAGTTCACCACTGCATACCAAACGGTTATCAGCAGGGTGGGGTGGCTCTTCGGGCTCACATGCATCTTCAATGCCCTCTGGATAGTGGCATGGCATTATGAGAGGCTGCCGCTCTCGCTGATACTCATGGCAGGACTTCTGATCTCCCTTATCTGGATAAACATCTTTATCAAAGATTTGCCTGACGGATTCATCAAGGCCGGTTTCGGGGTCTATCTTGGATGGATATGCATTGCCACCATAGCCAACGTCACGGCATTACTTGTCAGTAACGGCTGGCAGGGTTTCGGTCTTAGCGGGCAGACATGGGCAATGATAATGATAATTGTGGGCGCCGTGGTTGTTGTGCTAGCCATATGGCGGTTCAATAATCCTTATATAGGCCTGGCTGCAGTCTGGGCATTCATCGGGATAATGATCAGGCGGCAGGATGACTACCGGTCAATTTTTCTTACCGCTGCCGTGGCGGCTGTGGTGGTTGCTGCAGTGCTGACAATCTCATTTTTCCGCCGGCGGCTGGCGGGAGAGGTGTGAAAGTCAGGCCGCCTTTGGCGGCTGCCTTGCTGTCTTGAGGTCGTGTCGTAGCGAAGCGGAGATCCCGACTGGTAAGTCGGGACGGTCTTGTCGTAGCGAAGCGGAGATCCCGGTCCAACTGCCAACTGGTACTGCCGACTGGAACTGCCGACTGCCTATACAAATGCTCCGTCGTAATCCATCCTCGGGTCATCATTTGACAGGTCAATGACCCTGTGGAAGCCGATGTTCTCATTCTTGTGGGTTGAGCTGCCGGCATTGTAGCACCTTCGTATGCCCCATTTGCCATGGTAGATCTTTCCGGCAGTGATCTTGCTGCGGTGGTAATGGCCGAAAAGCAGCATGTCAACCCTGCCGGCAATCACCTTCTCCAGCTTCTCGCTGTCGCGAAGCTGTCGCCACAGCTTGAAATCGAACGGGTGATGGTGCATGTAAACCACCCTCTTCAACCCGTCAAGAGATCCTCCGTCGAGCAGCTCCTCCAGCCTGCCGAGCTGCGCATCACCCAGCTCCCCCTCGGAAAGAATGCGGTCATGCCAGCTGAGCTCCTCCGCTGTGGAATCAAGCCCGATAAATGCCACACCGTCAATGATATCGAGCTTAGGAAATTCAATACTGCTGTCTTTATAGAACCTCTCCTTGAAGACAGGAACCAGGTCAGCATTACCCATCGATCCGGTACCGTAATCGTGATTTCCCGGGATAACCAGCACGGTATATCCCATCTGCTCCAGCCGTGCCACCGACTCCATCGCCTCCTCTGCATGGAGCGGGTCATTGGCATTCTCCTCCAGATCGCCGGTGATGATAACCACATAGTCCGAAGCCGGTTGCTTCAGGAAAGCCAGATTCTCAGTCAGCGTGCGAAATCTCTTCCCGCAGTTGCGGTAACCGATGTGCAGATCAGAAAGATGGATGATTTTCTTCATGGTGTTTTCGCGGCTAAGATTATTACGGTTGCCATAAAGTTAACCATTTCACCATCGCATCTCAAAACTTTTGCACAGCGAAGGTGTTTAACTGGTAACTTTACAGCAAGAAGGAGGAAGGATTATGAAGATCAACACAAATGCACAGATTCCGGCACCGGAGGTTCAGATGGAAGGTGCCCGCGATGTGAGGATGAAGATTCTCATCGGCCCGGAGGACGGGTCAGGCAACATCATCATGCGCCACTTCTTTGTGGCGCCGGGAGGCAACACCCCGTTCCATAACCATAACTATGAGCATGTGATCAAGGTGGAACGCGGACGCGGCATTGCCGTGGATGAGCATGGAGCAGAGCACGAGGTAGCCGAGGGACAGAGCCTGTTTGTAAAGCCTGGCGACCTTCACCAGTTCAAGAATCCGTTCGGTGACACCTTTGAGTTCCTCTGCATCATACCCAACCCTGCAAAGCAGCAATAGACTTTTTCACTATTGCCTCTTGCCTCATTTTGTAATATGTTGCGATAGTCATAACTTCGTTCAGGATTCACAAAAACACTGACCTTATGGTATCACATGAAATTGACTTTCGCATTTTCGGCGATGACATCCAGTTTGTAGAGATAGAACTTGATCCGAATGAGACCATCATTGCCGAGGCCGGCACCATGGTTTACATGGACCAGGGTATCACTTACGAGACCAGGATGGGCGACGGCGCATCACCTGACCGCGGCATGATGGATAAGCTCTTCCAGGCGGGCTCGAGGATACTCACCGGAGAGTCGCTCTTCCTCACCCACTTCACCAACAGGGGATCAATGAAAAGCAAGGTGGCTTTCGCAGCTCCCTATCCCGGGACAATCATCCCCATAGACCTCAGGACCGTCAACGGCAATATCATTGTCCAGAAAGACGGTTTCCTCTGTGCTGCCTTCGGCACGAAGCTCTCCGTAACGCTGAACCGCAAGCTGGGAGCGGGCCTCCTTGGCGGCGAAGGATTTATCCTGCAGCGGGTTGAGGGCGACGGCAAGGCGTTTGTCCATGCCGGGGGAACGGTCATAGAGAAGCAGCTCAACGGGGAGACGCTCCGTATAGATACCGGATGTATTGTAGCCTATGAGCCATCACTTGATTTTGACATTGAAACCAGCGGCAGCCTGAAGACAATGGTGTTCGGCGGCGAGGGTATCTTTCTGGCCACCATGCGCGGCACAGGCAAGGTGTGGCTGCAGAGCATGCCCATCCGCAAGCTGATCCGTGCTCTCTCTCCCCTGAGCCCCAACAGGGGTAAGGAGGCACAGGGATTGCTGGGGAACCTGTTTCAGTAAGGACTGCCGCTTCGCTCCGTCGTGCGGTCTTGCAGTCCTGCGGTCCTGCAGACCTTATCATAACATACTGTCTCCGGTTCGCCGCGCCGCTGGAGGGAGTTGACCGGGATGGAACTCCAGGGAAGCAGGTCACGGGTGGTGTAGAGGTAGAAGAGATCCTCAGTCAGCAATACGTTAATATTGTAGAAATCTGACTGGTACGGTCTGCGGTATATTGCCGGGGTAAGGTCAGCCCCGGTGAGCAGTGCCAAGCGTGTCAGCGCCGTCTCCGCCAGGCTCACGGCCGACGGCACCGGGTGGTCAAACCACGAGGCATATATCTTCATGAAATCCCCGGCATCTGACTCTATCCATCTGCCGTCAGAGCCGTGGAACCTCCTGACATAATCTGCCATGGCGTTCATCATCTCACCCCATGAGTGGTCATCCTCATATAACATGGTGATGGCAAGAAGCATGGCAGCTGCATCTGACAGGTAGCTCTGTTGCTGCAGCACCCCGTCATAGTATGAGTGGGCGAGCGACGATCCGTCCCAGAATGTCTCCAGCAGTCTCCATGTCAGGCCTGCAGCAGCAGCTGCCAGTTCAGGACGGTCAAGCTGTCGCCCCGCCTGTATTAATGCCACAGCGGTGAGCGCGTTGAGGCCGAGGAGTATCTTGTCGTCACGTGAGGGCTGGCTGCGCTGTCGCCTCGCCTTCAGCAGCTTTTCTTCAATATCATCAATTCGTCTGTCACTCTTCCTTACCAGGTGATTCAGCCCCTCGAAGTTGCCCGTATCGCTGACATCATAAACCTCGCGGAACCTCTCCATCTCCTCTGCTGACAGCAGTGCAGCCAGTTCCTTCATGCTCCACAGGTAGGTGGCTCCTTCCTTATGGTCAGTGTCAGCATTGAAGGCCGACGCGTACATGCCGTCAATGGTAAAGGTGTCGTCAAGGCATCTGACTATCTTTTCGGCCATGATGCGGTAGCGCTCACCTCCCGTGACCCTGTGTGCCACCGAGTAGGTCCATAGGGCCATCGCCTGGTCATAGAGCATCTTCTCAAAATGGGGGATGGTCCATTCGCGGTCAACGCAGTAACGGTAAATTCCTCCCTGAAGATGGTCATGCAGCCCTCGCATCATCATGGCATCCAGCGTTGAGGTTACCATCTCATCGAGGAGCTTGTCGGGTGAGACTGAGAGACGGTAAAGCATGAAGAGCAGGGTGGAGTGCGGAGGGAACTTCTGGCCTGCGCCAAAGCCGCCATTTTCACGGTCAAAATACTCCCCGAGGCTCTCAGCCAGTCGCTCTGCGTCTGCCTCAGGAGCCTCCTGTTCATGCTGGGTGAAGGGCATGATGTTGTCACCCCTCTGCTCCATGAATTCTGTAACTGCCTGAGCAATATAAAGAAATGAATAGCGATTTCCCGATGTGCGCAACGGGGCATAGGTCAGAGCATGCACCGGCTTAAGCCCCGGGGTGAGAAAGACATTCAAAGGCCATCCCCCGCTGCCGGTCTGTGCCTGTATGAAGTTCATCAGGTACTGGTCTATGTCGGGCCTCTGCTCACGGTCTACCTTGATATTCACGAAGTTGGCATTGAGATAGGCGGCTGTCTCCGGGTCGGAGAAGGCTTCAGCGGCCATCACATGACACCAGTGACAGGTGGCATATCCCACCGAGACCAGCAACGGTTTGTTCGCGGCAGCAGCATAGGCCAGCGTTTCGCTGTTCCACTCCTGCCACCATATCGGGTTGCCCGCATGCTGGCGCAGATAGGGCGATGATGAAATGTTCAGATTATTCTGGGTGTACTTATCCGGCATGGTGTTGATATATAAAACCTTAACAATTATGCCGGGTAAATGTTCTGAAGATGCCGGTCAGTGCATCCGTTAACAGATTCTTGTAAATCAGACCTTTGACTTGACTGACCCGGCTGCCGGTTGCAGATACTTGTGGTATTCTTCTATTTTCTGCTCCAGCCTCTTCTCAAGATACTCGTTGGCACCGTGAAGGGCCTGCAATATCTTTTGAGCATCAAAGAGGTAATCCCTTATATGACTTTTGCTCCAGCTCTTTGGCGGGGCCTGCAGGTTGGTGATCCTGTCGGCAAGCTTCACGGCTCCAACCTCCCTGGGCAGCTTTCTAATCTTTGCAAGGCAGTCCGAGAGCCTGTAATCTTTCAGCAGCTTCGGGTCTCCTGTAAGAGCCCACACGCCGTCAGCTATATCCTTTCCAAAAACCATCTCAATCTCCTGCCTCGTGGTGTCTGTATCTTCTATCGTGTCATGCAGGAGGGCCAGCTGAAGGGCATAGCCCAGATCAAAGCCGTGAGTCTTCCTGGCAGCCATGAATATCTCCATCGTTATGTTGCTCAGGTGGACGACGTAGGGAATTTTTGATCCCTTAACCTTCTGCGAACCATGCTTTTCTGCCGCGAATTTAATTGTTTCCTGGTAGATTGTCTGAATATCAGCCATATATGAAATAAAGTTTGACCGGATGAAGATAATGAAAAAAAACCGGACTTTTTCCTAAACAATTTTCACTTTATTCTGAGGAGTGTGTGAAATTCCGTCCGGGACCACCCGGTGACTGATTTTTTATTCCTCTGACAGAATTCTTTGACAAAGCTCTCAGCATACCATATGGTAATGAGCCGTAAGGTTAAAAGCTGGTATGGTGATGATAGCCGGTTAAACAATATACCATGACTCTTGTTTCCCTCTCATGAGCGGAACGGTTTTATATGACGGCGAATGTTCCCTGTGCAACAACCAGGTGAAATTCATAACTGATCATGAGGGTGCCGGACGATTTCATCTTGTGCCCCTGCAGTCGGAAGAGGGCAGAAGAATGCTTCGTTCAGCAGGTCTGAGCGATACCGGTCTTGATACAGTTGTCTATAAAAAGGATGCCAGGTATTTTACCCGTTCCTCGGCGGTACTGAATATTCTTAAGGATATGGGTGGTGGCTGGAAGCTGTTTTACGGATTTATTATTATTCCTGCTTTCATTCGCGACTTCTTTTACAATCTCGTTGCCCGTAACAGGCACCGCCTTCCTGCCGGAAGAAGATGATAATTGCCCTTCGGCTCACCTCACGGTACTGCAGCCCGAACTTCCCTCCCGGGAGACAGGTAAGAAACTGTGAAGGCTTTTACTTCCCTGCGGAATAATCAGGCACTACTTTTTGTAACTTGCATTCAAATCCATAAGCCATGATACTAAGTACCTGCGGACTCAAGTGCGATGAATGCGAGTTCTTCAACAAAACATGCGACGGATGCCGCAACGTCAAAGGCGCTACCTTCTGGGCAGTAGAGATGATGCCCGGTAAAGTGTGCCCTCTCTATGACTGTGCCGTTAACAGGAGAGGTTATCACGACTGTGGCGACTGTGCCGAGCTGCCCTGTGCCAACTTCCTCGAGATGAAGGATCCGGCTCTCTCCGACGAAGAACACCATTACATGTTGAAGGTAAGGGTGGATCTGCTGCGCGCCGGAAAAAACTGATCGTCCCGGGAAGGGGGTAATCGTGCGGAGAACTATTTATATCACTTTCATCATGCCAGTAATCCTGGCAGGCACCTCTGCATTTGTTTGTGCACAGCCATATTACGTGGCAGCCACCGGGTCCGATTCCAACAGCGGTACCCTGACCGCTCCCTTCAAGACAATCACAAAAGCGGTGTCAGTGGTGAAAGCCGGTGAGACAATATATGTCCGCGGTGGTACCTACAACCTCACGGCAACAATCACCCTTGGCAAGAGCGGCACTGAGGACAGCCGCATCTCACTGCTCGCTTACCCGTCAGAGAGACCGGTGCTCGACTTCTCGGCACAGACACTCGGAAGCAGCAACAGGGGCATGGTTGTGACAGGCAACTGGTGGCATATAAGAGGCATCGACATCACCGGCGCCGGCGATAACGGCATGCTCATCAGCGGCGGAAGCAACAACCTCATAGAGCAATGCAACTTCTATCGCAATCGCGACAGCGGGCTGCAGATAGACAACGGGGCGTCAGATAACCAGGTTCGCAACAGCGACTCCTACTTCAACGCCGATCCTCCCGATTACGGTGATGCTGACGGCTTCGCGCCGAAGCTCACCGCGGGCAGCGGCAACCACTTCTACGGCTGCAGGGCATGGCGCAACTCAGACGACGGCTTGGACGGTTACCTCAGAGGAGCCAATGACATCTCCACCACCGTGGAGAGCTGCTGGGCTTTTGAGAACGGCTACCTGGAGGATGGCACCGATGCAGGCGCCAGCGCCAACGGCAACGGTTTCAAGATGGGAGGGAGCGATGACAAAACGCTGGCACACAATTTCACCCTGATAAACTGCCTCGCCTTTGGCAACAAGGCCAAAGGCTTTGATCAGAACAGCAACAGGGGCTCAATGACCCTTTACAACTGTACCGGGCACGGTAACCTCGTTGCCAACTATCGCATCAAGACGGAACTGGATGCCGGGAAGACGCTGATACTCAGGAACTGTGCCGAGCTCGGTGGCACTGTTGAGCTGGCTGCCTTCGCCGTCCAGGAGAAGAACAGCTGGCTGCCGCCCTTCGCAACCACAGCAGCCGACTTCCGCAGCACAGACCCTGCCGGCGCCACAGGCCCGCGCAAGAGTGACGGCAGCCTGCCCCATATTGAATATATGCACCTCGCAGCGGGAAGCGACCTGATTGATGCCGGGGTGGATACAGGTCTTCCGTTCGCCGGAACGGCCCCTGACCTTGGATGCTTTGAGACAGGCCTCTCATCCGTAGCCTCTGCCGGAGCGCCCCGCACAGTACTCTTTTATCCCAACCCGGTGACAGAAACAGGCTTCCTCCGGTTTACCGCCTCCACTGCCGGCAGGTGCGAGGTCAGACTCTATGATGTGACAGGCACGCTGGTCGCCACACTGGCCGACCAGCAGGTTGAACCCGGAGAGCATACCCTCAGGCTCGATTTCAGCAGCATCCGGGAGGGGATATTCATATATGATATAATTATCAACTCTGAACGCCTTGGGGTAGGCCGCCTGGCCCGGACATACAAACCACTCTGATTCTCTGCCTCTAAAGTGATAATCTTCCCCCCGCCGGTAAAATCGACAAAAATACGCTCTGAATTTATTGCCGGTTGGCTCGGTTTTTGTGCATTGATGCCGGGTCAGGACACCTTCCCCGGCCCGTCTAACCTTAATGAGATGAAAAGAACCTTCGCCATCATGGCTTTGCTGGTCCTGGTGACCGCAACCGGTCATGCACAGCAAAAAGTCAGGAAATCAGTCTTTGGCGTCCATACCGGCGTCTCGGTGCCGCTTGGTGAGTTTGCGCTCAAAACATTCACCTGGGATGCAGGATTCGCCGCCCCTGGCCCAAACCTCGAAGCGGAATACCTCTATTACGGCAAAGTATTCGGCTTCTCCTCATCGCTCGGCTATGCCAACTTTTTTTTCAATGAAAAGGCATACCTGTCTGAATATGACCGGACCCTTAACGATTACGGCGTTAATGAGGTCTCCGCAGGTAACTACCAGGTAATCAAGGCCCTCATCGGCTTCACTCTTAAAATCCCTGAGTTCAGCAATACCGATGTAATGCTTCTGTTCCACCTGGGATACGCCCGCGCAGTGCACCCCAACCTGCTTGTGACAAACTCGGAGCTGGGAGTAATAAACAGTGTGGAGAGAAATACCGGAAGCGGTGGCGCGGTAGCGAGCGCGGGCTTGAAAATAAACTACTGGCTGAATGAACGATACGGTGTATCGCTTAACGCCAGCGTGAATGGCATGTCATCCGGATTCATTGATGAAACAGCACCGGACGGCAACTTCTCTCAGCCAATGAGCTACGCCAATGTAAATGTCGGTTTCGTTATGAACCTTAAAACTGCCAAAAAATGAAAAGGATACTCTGCTTTTTAATTATAGCGCTTCTGCTCACCTCATGCGGCGGTAACCGGGTGAATTATGACAAGGGTATCATTCCTCCTGTTCCGGTTAATTTTTCATCTGTGAATTCTTCATATGACGATTACAATTCAAACTTGCAGATATCCTGGACTGAGAAGACATTCAGCCTGATCTTTTCAACGAACAGGAATTCATTTGGAACCGATTTCGACTTCATCGCATACAACGGGCATATCGTTTTTGATCTGATTGATGGCGAGTTTAAAATGACTACTGATTTGCAGGAGTTCGGGCTGCTTGATGCTGTCAACACTGAAAATAACGAGCTGGGGCCATATTTTACCAATGACTTTCCTTACTTCCATTACTTTTGGAAAGAGGCTGAGGACACGCGTTTCTTCTACAGCAGTGATCCGGAAGGGGACCTTGATATATTCTGCTGCGGGTATGAATTCGCTGATAACGGTTTTGATCCGTCGGGCGATCCGTTCGCCCTGACCCTGCTGAATACAGAATTTAATGAAGGCTATCTTTCCCTCCACAGTGGCGCGTCGGAGAATATGGAAACAGCCTGCTTCATGTCTGATCGTGACGGCTCATTTGATATCTACAGCGTCACCGGCGAGGAGGGAAAACTGATCACCGAATCTTCATCCGTAACCGTTACGCGGCCAACGGTGCTGAGCAGCACCGCCGATGATAAGTGTCCGTACATTGCCGGAAACGTGATGGTCTTTACCTCTGACCGTGAGGGCGGGTTTGGCGGATTTGATCTGTATTATTCTGTTTATGACGGCCAGCAGTGGTCGGCTCCGGTCAACATGGGAGAGCTGATAAACACGGAATATGACGAGTACCGGCCGGTGCTGGTTCCCGGAGGGGAGTGGTACCTCAATGATCTGATGATATTTTCCTCCAACAGGCCTGGCGGAAAGGGTGGGTTTGACCTCTATTACGCCGGCGTGCCTAAGAGGTAGAACCAGTCGGCAGTCAGCCGTCAGCAGTCGGCAGTCAAATTTGACCCCACTACCCTCAGACCTTCCGACCTTCCGACCTTCCTACCTTCAGACCTTCAGACCTTCCGACCTTCAGACCTTCTCAGGACACAAACAGACTTTTACTGGAATACTCCGGATCACACGTCACGTTTACATTCAGCTTGCGCAGGCCGGCCTCATCACCCGGGGTGGGTATGTGGGTCAGATGCACCTCGCAGCCGCGAAGAAGGGTCAGCTGCTCCAGCGCCGCCTGGGCGGCAGGATTGCTCAGCCCGCTGATGCCCAGCAGTATCAGCGTCTCCTCCACATCCAGGCTCACCTCCTTGCCGTTAAGGATATCCTTCTTCAGGTAGGTGACGGAGTCAATAAGGTTCTTCGGCAGAAGCAACAGACTGTCGGGCAGCCCGGCCATGTGTTTGGTGGCATTGAGTATCAGGCTCGAGGCAGCATGCATCAGCGGCGAGTTCTTTCCAGTAATAATGGTACCATCAGCCAGCTCAATGGAGGCGCCGCAGAAAATGCCGGCATTACCCTTGCCACCCTTCTCAGCCTCCTTCATCGCTTTCCTGGCGGGTAACACTACCTTCCTGTCCTCCGGCCTGGCCTTCACCTTCGCCATGATCTTCGCAGCATGCTCCAGCACCTCTTTGTCCGCCAGCCCGATGACATACTCCACGGCACACCTGAAGTAACGGCGTATGATCTCCTGGTGAGCGGCTTCCTGTATCACCCTGTCATTGACTATTCCGGCACTGGCCCTGTTGACGCCCATGTCTGTGGGCGACTGGTACATCGACTCGCCGCCGGTGATCTTCTCAAGTATCCTCTTAAGCAGGTGGAACGCCTCTATATCCCTGTTGTAGTTGACCACGTTCGTGCCATAACGCTTCAGATGGTAGCTGTCTACCAGCACCTCGTCCTTCAGGTCAAGGGTGGCAGCCTCATAGGCAATGTTCACCTTGTGGTCGAGGGGCAGATCCCATATAGGGAAGGTCTCGAACTTGGCATAGCCGGCCTTAACGCCACGACGGTACTCATGATAGAGATTGCACAGACAGGTGGCGAGCTTGCCACTGCCAGGACCGGGCCCTGTAACCACAACAATGGGATTGGTGGATTTAATGTATTCATTGGCGCCATAACCCTCATCACTTACAATCAGGTCCACATCAGTGGGATAACCCCGGGTGGGAGAATGAGTATACACCTTCACTCCCCTGTGCTCCAGCTTGTTCCTGAATGTTTTGGCGGGATGCTGTCCGGTGTAGCGGGTGATGACAACAGCCGTCACATCAATACCCCACTCCCTGAAATCGTCAATGGTCTTCAACGCGTCGGCATCATAGGTTATCCCGAAATCGGCACGTACCTTCTTCCTCTCTATGTCGCCCGCATGAATACAGAGGATGACATCGATCTTGTCCTTCAGCATCTGCAACAACCTCATCTTTACGTTCGGATCAAACCCGGGCAGGACCCTCGCTGCATGGAGGTCATACAGCAGCTTACCCCCGAACTCGAGATAAAGCTTGTTGTTGAAACGGTTCACACGCTCAAGGATGGATGTAGTCTGCTCCCTGAGGTATATCTCATTGTCAAACCCTGTGTGGTATGTATCAGTCATTTAAAGGCCCCCGAATCGCTATTCCGACAAGAGTTAGGATCAGTCTTCAATATTAAGGAAATTTTCAGTTAACGAAAATTCCTGAGAATAAAATTATGTTTTTTAAATGAACATATTGCTTTATCTTTGATTATTAAGTCCGTACATCTGACGTTTATGTTGTATGGCCCTTAAATGCACAAACATGGAAAAGAAAAGAGTTCTGCTTTTTTTACACATCCCGGTTATCCTGTTGGCAATCCTGACGGCCTGGTTCTTCAGCGCTGATGATGTCCCGGAAGGCAGAAAGTGGTACACGACACTCACTACCCTGGTAATGGTGATCTGGATGCTGGCTTCCTTTTATGCTTTCTACTCATTTCTCGTTCCGAGGTATCTGAAAAAGGACGACAGAAAGCATTTCTGGCTTTGGTCACTGCTGTTCGTGCTGGTAGTGATGCCGGTGCTCGGGATGGCCATGCTCCTTGTCACCGGGACCAGTGCGCTGGGTTTATCGGAGACGCTGTCTGCAGAAGGCCTGATGCCATACGTGGGGAGCGTGATTATCACCCTTGTCTGCAGTATCCTGGGGGTACTCTACAGACTGCTGCTGGAGCGGTTTCACACCGCCTGAAGTGGCGGCTGATCACAGACATTGCCACCTGTCACTGACTTATTTCCGGCACATGCCCGGGGATCTGTTGCCCGGCACGGCATTCTATATAGGAAAATTTTAATTAATTGTCTGTTTTGGCACGGGACTTGTTGCAACCCGTTTGTCTGAGGTCATATTAATAATGAATTGCTTGAATTAAAAGCAAATATGCCATGAAAAAGATATCAAAAGGGGTGCTACCTGTGTTGCTGGCGGCTCTGCTGCCGGCAGTCGTGCTGCTGGCAGGCTGTGAAGGTTATGGTGAACGTATCACCGCAGAGGTCATTGATCATTCGGGGTGCAAGGGCATCAAGTCCGGATCAGCCGATGGCGCCACTCCTGATACCCTCTCATGCATTAACTACGTCTTTGAGGCCTCTTCCGGGACACTTCAGATCACCCATGTCAACGCGGGCTTCAATTGTTGCCCCGGCAGGCTGACCTGTCATGCAGAGGTGAACGGTGACACATTGTTCATCAGGGAGAGCGAGCAGCAGGCTGCCTGCAGCTGCAACTGCCTCTTTGATGTGGATCTGACGGTCAAGGGGCTGGAAAGTCGCGAATACATCATAAAGATGCTTGAACCCTACTGCGGCAAACAGGAGGAGTTGATTGCACATGTTGACCTGGCTGAGACGCCTGCCGGATCATTCTGTGTCACCAGGAAGCTCTACCCGTGGGGCATCATGAGATAAGCGGCTGCCCGAAAAACACTTTAGCCGTTTCCGCAATAACCTCTCCGCTCATTTATCCGTCACCGAAAAGGTATTTCCTGACAAGCTCATATCTCCGCCCCGGAGTCACTGTTCCGGTCATTGATCCAGCAGCGACAGGTATTTCCTGACATAGTCATCGCGTGAGGCCGAGCGGTATTGCATTATGAACCTGGGGTGTTCCAGTGATACTATCCTGTCAAAGAAACGGTGCTTCTCGTTCAGCGTACGGAGGAATTTCTCATTCTTACCGGTGCCAAGGCAGTAGCACACCGTGGTTGATACTCCCATCGATATCTGCTCCCTTATATTCCAGAGTATGAAATCGGTTACCGCAGCTGTCAGGTCGGGCCGGTCATAATAGTTGTAGTTCTTCTCCCTTCCGTTGGCGCCTCTATGTGTGAAGCCCAGGGGGCAGACGGAGGTGATGTAGAAGTCGCTGTAAAACCGCTCCGGACCACCGTAAGCTTTGATAACCTCATAGACAAAGACCGACGACGGCTCATGGGTCTGTTTACCGGTGTATGGGATACCGCATTCTGCCGTGAGCCTCTTCGTATCAGTGAAGGGCACCCCGGTGAATCCTGCCCCGAAGCGGCCGGGATTGATGCCCAGTATCAGGCACCGCGTCCGGTTGTCATCATAGAACTTCCTGTAGAAGGCAGAGGATACCTCAAAGATGTAATCATCCCCGCTGCGGAAAGGATTCATGATGCTGATCCCTTCCGGCAACGTTCCCCGGAACTCCACCTTCCGGTTGAACTCAATGACCCTGTCAGCAAATGTCTGCATCTATTTAATCTTAAGTTTAATAGTTTTATCACGAAGCAGGGAGTATAATTGTTACCTGCCCGGCTACCTTCTCACCCGGGGAGATTGACGGGAATCATATCCCGGAGGGCTGCCATCTGTCCTGGTGTTCTCTTCTCCAGTGCAGAACATTTTAGGATGGCAGAAACTTAGCCTGCCCGAACAGGCCTCCGGATCAGCTCCACCGAGACTGCCACTATCCAAAGGAAGTAAACCAGCCATGCGATGCCGTTGATGGCAGCAAACAGTCCGGCCGGATCATTCTGAATAAGTGTGGCGATGCTCAGGATGGCTGCTGTGCCAGTTATCACTCCGGCCCAGCCCGTCCATCGCGCAAAGACACCACTGCGGATGATGATTATTGAGGCGGCTATCATGGCCATGCCGCCAAAGGCTCCGGAGACGGTGTATGCATAGAAGTTGCCAGCCATGCCATATTGCGCAATTGAGGGGGTGACCGCACTTCCCAGCATGGCCAGGGACATGATGAAGGTGCCGGCAATGGTGCCTATTGCCGGAGACATAATAGCCCCGGCCCAGGTGACACGGGTCCATATTGCCGGCTCGCCCTCCGCCTTGCGGAGTCGCTCACACAGCCCGGCATAAAAAGGAAAATAAAACAGCAGGAAAGCCATCCCTGCAAGGTAATGACCAAAGCGGTACCACTGACCGTTTTCGGCAAACCAGGCCACATGGTCCGCTTCAGCACTGAAGGCGGGTGGCATTTTGTTAATGCCTGAAGCGACAAACGAGACCAGTACAAACAGTATCCCGGCGATGCCGCTTAATTTCCATGGATTCTTAAAGATGTTCATGTCAGACTGATATTTAAGGGTTTAGGGTAAGGCATTTTGAGAAAGGAACGGCTCCCCGATAACTATCCGACTCAGTCCCACCACCCGTGCCGGCAGCGGCACGGAAGAAACGAAACACAATTTACGAATAAACCATAAAAACCAGGTAAACCAAGTGCCTGTCGCCGGGCCCTGACATCCCTACTTCAATTCTACATCCAGATAAACCGAGTGCCTTCCGTAGGTGTCAAAGAACGGCTTGAATACCACGCCGTCAATTGTGAACTCCAGCTTCGAGGGGTCACCGGTAATTGTCTTACTGATGTCTGCGGCATCCAGTATCACCTTGCGCCATTCGGTGCGCGGACCGGGCTCCTGCGCCGCCAGCAGCACCGGCCCCCAGAACAGGCTCGCGATGTTCTGCTGATCCATCACCGGCTCAAGGCGAAAACTGAACGGCATTCGCAGCTCAACAGTGTCGCCCTTCTTCCACTTGCGGCTCAAAGTCAGATAGGTTCCGGGAACCGCATCAACCTTCTCATCCCTGCCGTTGATCTTCACGAAGAATCCCTTCGTGGCCCATTGCGGCACGCGTATATTCAGATCAAACCTGCCCTTGCCGCGGATGGTCAATATCGTCCGGTCTTCCTTCGGGTAAGCCGTGGCCTGAGTAACAGTAATCTTTCTCCCGGTCCATGTCAGCGTCGACGGTACATACAGGTTAACATACAGCGCCCTGTTGTCGGCACTCCTGAAGTATATCGAGTTCTGGAGCTTCGTGCTGCTCTCCAGTCCTGTGCCGTTACAGCAGGTAAAACCTTTCATATCAGGATTGTCAAACCGCTTCACCGAACCCGGCCTCAGGGGCACGTGATAGGTGTTGGCAGGAGTGTGCTCCGCCACAGAGGCGAGGATATGATTGTACAGCCCACGCTCGTAATAATCCATCAACTCACCATCCTGCCTGAAGAGGAAGAGGCTGGCGGTCAGCTTGAGCATGTTGTAGGTGGCACAGCTCTCATTCTGTCCGCCTGCGGCGAAACCGTTCTCATAGAGTGTCGACGGCTGGGCGGTGAAGCACTCGGCGTTGTTCGGATTGCGTGCTCCCGCCACACCACCGATGCTGTACATGTAATCGCCTGTGGTAATATGCCAGAAGTTATCGGCTATGCGATAGTATTCCGGGGCCTCAGTATCACGGTAGATCTCAATGGCGCCTATTATCTGGGGAATATGCTGGTTGGCATGCAGCCCGCGGAACATGTCCACATTCTTTGCCAATCCGTGGGCGTGATCGGCATCACCGTAGAAGAGCCTTATGTTGTCAAATAACCGCGCTGTCTCCATGTAACGCGACTCGCCCGTTATGCGTGACAACCTGGCCAGCGCCTCGTTCATGCCGCCATACTCCCCGGCGATGTACCTGTTCCACATGCTTATCAGTGTCTCCTTCGGCAGCCGGCTGAGACGTGCATAAACCCAGTCGCCCATCCCCTTCACTATCTCCAGCGCCTTCGCGTTGCCGCTGAGTTCATAGACATCCATCAGCCCGGCCATGATCTTGTGCAGGGTGTAATATGGCGCCCATACCTGGGCGTTCGAACCGCCATAGGTGGCCCCTTTCTCCAGCATGATGAACTGGTCAGGCGGATAGGCGCTGATAAAGCCGCTGCCCCAGTTCTGGTAGTCAGTGCGGATGCCCTCCACGCTCAGGTCGGAGTCTAAGCCTGCTTTTCCCGCTGCCGGCGGAACTTTTGTAGGATCTGATACATACTCTCCTCCGGAAGTACGGGGTTGACCCGACAGCTGAGAGAGCTCATAAAGAGTGTTCACCATATACTCCATCTTGCCGGAAAAATTTGCCTGCAACTCAGCATCATGGCCGGTGCCGGCATATGCCTGTGCCAGGGCGCTGAGGTAATGGCCTGTGGCGTGACCGCGAAGCTTGGTCTCCTGGCTGTCCCATACTCCCATGGGCTCTGCTCCCTCTGGCTGCTTCTGCCCGAAGGCATTGCGGAACATATAAAGAAAGTTGTCCGGGTTGGTGGCAGCTAGGCCTGTTAAAAACTTATCGCGGTTCTCAATGAATTTCGTCCTGCGGCCGTAGATATCATTGTTCAGCGTAACCTCATCAAGGCCAAATGGCTCCAGCGTGCGCTCGGGTGTCGCAGGCTCAGCACCAGACCTGACAGTGACAGTCGCCTTTGGCTCTATGTTTGTCCCGGCAACCTTTCCTGTTACAGTGTATGTGCCCGGGGTGAGCGCCTGGCTGTTATCCATCGGCGACGGCCAGATCACCCTCACATCCGGCCATTCCACTTTCACGTCCTTCCCTTCGATATCATTCCTGTAGACGCCCTGCACAAAGCGTGGCAGCCGGGGAAGGTTCCCAACGGTTGTCCCCACCGTTATGTCCTGTACACCTGTCAGGAACTGATTATACAACTGCGGAGTTGTGTCCGGAAAGACCTGAAGATTGCGATCTGTCTCACTTCCCTGTGCAAATACCGAGGTTGTACCAAATGCACAAAGACATAGTATTATTCCAGAGAACAGCTTATAAATTTTCATGAAAGATGTTTTTCCGTTTTGCTCAGATCACGCCGATGTCAGGCTACCTCACATAGTTTACTAGCTCCTCCTTTGACTTGCGCGGAGATGCACCCGAGACGGCGTCAGTGCTTTTCTCAATGTTGCCCACCCTGAGCATCATGACAGGGGTGTATCCTTCGGGAATCCCCAGTGCTTCCTGTCTCTCCCTGGCTGCAGCTATGGGACCACCGTAAATTCTTGCCCCGAGGTCCATGGATGTGGCAGCCACGAACATGTTCTGTGTTGCCAGCCCGCAGTCGAAGTCCGGTGTGGTGCCAGATTGGGACACTTTACCGGAGATAATTATTATCACATTGCCGGGTGTGATATTGGAGATGATCTCCTTCATTACGGCCTCGTTCTTCAGCACCGTGAAGTACCATGGCTGGCCGTTGCGCGAGCTTGGCGCCTTGATGCCGCACTGCACGATCATATCAATCTGCTGGTCCGTTACGGGCACCTCGGTATAGTTCCGCGGCGACCATGCTGAGAGCAGGAGATCCGTTACAGGGTTGCCGGCAGTCTGTGACAGTGCGTTGCCGGTGGCCAGAACCAGGAGTGCGAGTACTAGCATTAATGATCTTGTTTTCATGATCCTCTTCATAATTGGTTCAGAATGTTATTTCAGGTTCAAGATAGCCAAAAATGGATGAATCCTGCAGAAGATCCCAAAAACCTGCCGCCGGAAAACCTGCTGCCGGGTCTGTTTTATCAGATGGATGGTTTGGTCAGCGACCAGTGACTGTGGATGATCTTCCACTCGTTGTTTTCCTCAAGCCTGTACACCTCGGTGCAATTCTCTTTCCAGAGTGTTTCACCTGAGCTTGTATGCAGATTGTAGGTCAGTACGGCCATAGTGCCGGCATGTTGCACAACCGGATTGATTATTTTGAACTTTTCCATTTTTACAGATCCACGCATGCTTTCATACAACTCCTTTATCCTGTCCCAGCCGTCAAGCCGCGATTCCTGGACAGGGTCAAAATAGGTGAAGTCCTTTGAATAAAGCTTGAGGTAGGGTGATGGATTACCATCAAGCCATGCTTCCAGTGCCGCTCTTTCCAAAGCGATAATGGTTCCTGAAATAGTCAGATTATCCATAGTTTATCATTGAAATTATTCGGTTTTGGCTTATGCAATTCTATGAAGCCGGAGATATCAGAGAGTACCCATATTACCACCGTCACCTTTCCTGTATTTTTTAATCAGCTTATCAATCTCATCAAAAGGGAGACTGGAGTTTACCTGTTTAAGTGTTTCCAAAAGGTGTACACCCCTCGCCAGGTTAATCAGATTTTTTTCGACAAGTCTTTCAATTACCCAAATTGTGCCATGTACTTCAACGCCCTGATTTTCTGCTTCTGATCTCAATTTTCTGTCGCCTGTAAGGAGGGGACAATTCAGTTTCATAGATTTCCATAATACAGATTTGTCTGTGATACCCTTAAAGTTCTTGATCGTTTTAAACTCTTCAATTTCGTCGATTTCATCAGAACCGAATTCAATTACAGTCAGTTCTTTTGCCCGAATGAAGACTTCTATTGATTCCTTCTGATCAGATTGCTTAATCTCTTGAATAACGAAGACAGTTGTGCATATTTTATAATCCAGACTGAATAATTCCGGCAATGCTCCGATACTGATAATATCGAAAAAGATATTTGTATTAGTAATTATCAGGGTCATACCAGTTGCTTCATCGATTTCCGGAACTCCCAGGCACTGACCCCGGTGTAATAAGCAGCTTCATTGGTTGATATTAGTCCTTTACCAAGAGCAATGTATACCAGGTGTTGAAAGCGTACCGGTTTTTCCTGGCCGAGAAATCTCCCGGGTTCATTGTTCTCCTTGTGATACCCGAGAGACCGGTATTTAATATTCAGACTTCTGAAAGTAAAATCAGTTATAATTCCCAGCCTCAAAGCGGTTTGAAATATTGCAGAGATAGATATTCCCCATCTTTCTTTGATCAGGACCAGCTCATTTTCATAAAAATGGAACCTGGTATTATGAAGATCTCTTTTTGCCATATCTGAAGGGTATAAAACCGCATTGGCAAAAATATGGCACAGCTTTTCCTCCTCCCTGGGCTCCATTCCTTCAGGAAATTTGAGGGAATGATGTGCCAGTTCATGCAATGCAGTAAACCTTTTCCGGCAACTGTTGCCTTCAAAAATACTGCTGTTTAATACAATCACCTTTGATCCGTTAACCTCGGCAGACAGTCCGTCAAAGCTTTTCGGGCCTTCAACTTCAATTACTTTGTATCCTTTGTCTTCAAGCATTGCTACAGCATCAGGGATTGGATCATATCCTAAATTCCACTCTTCCCTGAGCGTTCTTGCTGCCTCCAAAACATCTTTCGCGGTGATAATCTCTTTTTTAAATTGGAAATAGTCCTGTCCTTCGTTCAGGTTTAAGAGAGCCTCCAGCTCAAAATACTTTTCCAGAAGATTTCTTGACTTCTCTTCAATTGACGCTTTTTGGACAGATGAGATTCTGGAAGAGTGCCTTCGGTAATCAGGATTTCGAAGTTCGATGTCAAAAGTGTGTTCAGAATAGAAATAGTCAACGGGAACCCCAAGGATCTCTGACAGTCTGATCAGCAGGCTACTGTCAGGCTTCATCTTTCCCTGTTCGTATTTATTTAAAGCCTGCCGGGTGACAACATTCCCCAACGCATCAGCTAGCTTCTGAAGCGACATGCCCGCCATTTTCCGGGCTGATGATAATCTTATGCTAAAAGTGGTTTTCATATTTAAAGCGAGATAGGTTGACAAATATACATTAAAAGTACCAAATGTCAACCATTTTTTCAAAAATTTGCAGCCCGGACTGTAAAGGTCTCGAATTCGTGACCTTTAAAATTCCGGCAGTACCTTTCGCATGAGGCCTTCAGGTTATTCCGGTTAACACAAAGCGTTTTGATGTGCATCTGGTTATCATTAACGGAATGATCAAATACAAACAATACAGGATGTTCTCCATAGAGATTAATTAGTGCCAATTCCTGTTTTTGTTGTGCTCTTCCTTTTTCCGGAAAGCTTGTTCCAGGTCGATATCAAACCGGTTGGCTATTGCACACAGATATATCATCATATCAGCAAGCTCCTCATCAATGGAACCGATATTTGCATTTACGTCTGTTTTCAGCTTCATCGTTTTACGGACGGCTTTGAATAACTCCCCCAGCTCTTCCCCAAGCAAAAGACACTTTTCAATCGCATTCTGCTGTGTAAAACCCCGTTCATCTTCGAGTTTTCTTACATAATCCTGGAAGTCTCCCAGGGTGGGATCTGGTTTTAATATCAATTCACTCATCTCAGTTTAAATGTCTGAAATACTGTTATCAGTATATAAGTTTACATGGATTACAGCCTTTCCCATGATGATTTCATCAACGGATTGTTTGCTGAGCCGAGGTTAATTATTGCATTCCATGCATAGCTCTTCGGCCACTCTTTAAATACTTTGACTATGCTGAACAGCAGTCGGAGGATTAATCTCTTTTCATCCGGGATCCATCCCTTCTCCGGATAAATGCGTATCTCAACCGCATTCCCCCGGCTCCTGACATGATACACTCCCCGGACGGATCCCGCAGCGTTATCCGTGGTAATCACAAAATCGCCATCAAGCTCCAGGCCATCTCGCAAACATACAAGATCAGGCACCGGAGGCGAAAACTCAATGTTTATCCGGTGCTTCCTGTTTGTGGCTGTCATTCTCCTTATCTCGTAGTGCCCGCCGTTATTGACCAGCTCATAGGTTGCATCACCGTGCCTGACGCTGTTATCTTCACCCGGAAGGAGAGGAAGCAGCTGTCCCTCGAAATTCCTGTTCCAGTCAACATTGAATGTGTCAGCCGAATAACGGGAAAAGTAGTTCCTGGCTCCGTCAACCGGGAGGGGGAAGGTGTCAGGCTTATGTTTTGCTCCATCAATCAGGACTTCAATCTCAGTATGTTTTCGCTTTGCGAAAGACATCCCGAATAACGAATACACAGGGAACGACTTCGGCTGCTTTGCCAGGATGCCAATTGGAGCAAGCAGGAAGAAGGGCTTTTTGCGGGGTCTCCTGTCCTCAGATGCCTTCACCCTGATTCCGCGGCCGTACCTGTCTGTAAAGGCGAAGAACACATCGAGCCGTTCATCATCCACATCGAATTTTGCCCCTTCCAGCGGACAGACTGTAAAGCTCACATCATTCAGCAGGCTCTCCTGGGAGGCGAGGGGATACCCGGGCTGATGATACACGTCGGCTCCGCCATCAATCCGGTAGGCTATCACCAGTAGCCGTTTGCTGCCGGAGTTGTCCCGCGCCTGCTGCAGCTCGAAGGTATTATAGTACTTATCCGGGTCCTTCTCAAAATTGATCAGGATAAGATGCTCCATAGCATCGATGCTCAGGCTGAACGGCGGGTAGAAGCTGCCGTCAGAACCTTTGGAATAGATATCATTAGTTAAATTGCCCATCTCATTATTGCCTGTTAAAATAAGTTTAATCTTTCTGAGATTTATTGTTACTGTGCATATCCTTCCTCTGAACCGTCCGGCAGAGACTCCCCGGCACCCAGCCCCATCCCGCTCTTCAGCGTCTCCAGGAACTGGTTCATGAACCGTGCCGCCGGAGCTCCGTCAACAATATCATGGTCAAAGGAAGCGGTCAGGCTGAGGAACTCCCGCTCCTCATGCTCCTCGCCGTTGAATATCATACTCTTTTCTATGCTCCCGACAGTGATCAGCACCGTCCCGCTGCCATGGGGGATGAACCATACCGGCTCGCGACTGAACATCCCCACGGCTGTCACTGCAACCTTGCCGTACCGCTTTGCCAGGCTTATGTTCCTGTCGGCAAGACGGACAAATGCCTTCAGCAGGAAACCAGGAATATGCCGTATCCACGTCATGCCGGAAAACCCTCCCAGGGACGACTCGCTGCGGGCCCGTGCTGACCTGACCAGGTCATTGATCTCGCGGAAGGTGTGGCTCTGTGCCGCTGCTATCGCCAGCGGCTCGGGGACCCTCTCACCGGAGATCTCCCGCTCCACGAGCACACTGACGGTGACATCGTCGAGGGTGATGAGCCTGTTCCCCCGCCTGAAGGCGTTAAGATGGGGATGCTCCTTCATCACCTGTGCCAGGCAGTACACGACATATGCCGTGAACGACAGCTTTTCGCCGGTGCGCTCCTGGTGCTCCCGAATCATCTGCCTCGGGAGGGTGACATCTGCGGCGCAGAGCGAATGGATCGTGCTTTTCCTTGCGGTGACGGCTGCCGACGCGGCCACCATCTTCCTGTTGAAGCTGATCCTCTCTGAAGTATATCCTTTGCTCATCGATGCGTATTCCCGCTGCAACGGTAACCCACTCTTCCCGGAGCTATGCCCTTTCTTCGCCGGAGCGATCACTCCGGTCCTTGAACTGATCCTTCCCGGGGTGAACCCACTTTTCCCGGAGGTATGCCCTTCCCTCGACGGACCGGTCACTCCGGTCTCTGAGCTGATCCTTCCCGGGGTGAACCCACTTTTCCCGGAGGTATGCCCTTCCCTCGCCGGACCGGTCACCCTGGTCTCTGAGCTGATCTTTTTCTTCATGACCTATTGCTTAGATTTTACCCAGGTGTCAAAATCTGTTTCCGGCCTGGCCAGAAGGGCGAGGTCATCTTCGGATATCTCCGGCTCATGAACCTTCTCGAAATAACCGAAGAGCGAGGCTGCGAACTTCAGCTGCCTGTTGCGGGTCAGGAAGGCGATGATCTTCAGGGGGAGGAGCGGCGTCTCACCGACACTCTTTATCTCCGGGTGAAGCGCCCTGCAGTATTTCTCAAGCATCTCCTTCATTGTGTATCTCTCCGGGCCGTAGACATAATAGATCCTGTTCTCTGCCCCGGCGGTTGAATAAGCGTCTGCCACCATTGTGCCCAGGTCGTCGGCGGCCACCCAGTGATACCGGTCTGTCAGCCTGCCAAGGACAGAAGCCTTGCCGTTCCTGACGAACATGGGCAGCGAATCGAAGAACCATGTTGGCCGGAAGATATACCACGAAAAACCGCTCTGCATGATCATCTGTTCCGTCCTGAACTTGTCGTCCGTGAACTTAAACCACCGGTTCTCCTCCGCCACGGTGCATCCCGAGACCAGGCTGATGCGCCTGACTCCGTTCCTCTTCGACACTTCGATAATATTCGATACCGCTTTCACATCGTCTGCCGAGGCGAGTGATATATGCAATGCATCGCACCCGCTCACTGCCTTCTCAAGGTCTGCCACGTTGAATACATCGCCCTGCGTGATCTCATGATCATTGACGAACATCGACGGTTTCACCGACCGCGAGAAGAGCCGCAGGTCATATCCTTTTTCATCCAGTTTGCGGATAACGGGACCCGCCAGCAGCCCGCTGGCACCGATAACAAGAATTTTCATTTTTCCCATAATCAATATTGCTTCATTAGTTTATGAGGCAAAGTTACCCCAGCGGTTTGGGAGCGTTGTTTGACAAAAGTCAAAAAAAGGGGTCAGATCGATTTTCTGATCCTGCTGAGGGTGGCTATATCGATGCCGAGGTAGGATGCAATATGTTTCAGTGCGACTCTCTGCAGGATGTCAGGGTGTTTTTTGATGAAGAGCTCGTACCGTTCCGATGCTGTCAGGGTCTGGAGTTGTATTGAACGGTTCAGAAGGGAGTTGTACATTGCCTCGTCCACATCCTTGCCGATCTGCCGCCATGCCGGTACCTCGCGGATCAGCTCCTGCATACGGTCATATGTGATCACGTCCATTTCGCAATCCTCGATTGCTATGATGTTTTCCCTGGATGGCACCTGATCATTGAAACTTTTCATCGAGATCACTACCGAGCCCTTCTTGAAGAAGTGTGTAGTGATCTCATTTGCCCTGTCGTCATAGAAGAATGAGCGCATCATTCCCGACCGCAGGTAAGCCAGTCGTGTGGCTACCTTACCCTTCTCCAAAAAAAGTGACCTGGCCGGCAGGGTTTCGGGCCAATAGCGACTGACGGTCTCGTTCCAGTCCCTTTCGGTAAAACCGTAATGCTCAATCAATCTCTCTTTGAAGTCCATGGAGGAATAAATGTACTGTTGTCGGCAATGATTTGCTAATCAAATATGCATTACTTTACTTACTTTAAGCTCTTTCTGATACTAATCAGGTAGCTGTTTTGGTTCTTTCCTGTTGAGATTGCTTTTTATCTGCCCAGGATAGCAAGAATATTCTCTTTTCTTAGCCTTCTTTCTATCACTTCAGCAGAGACATCAAATCTGCCACAAACAATTGGGGCGACCATCGAAAAAAGGTCATCATCACTCATTGGTTTTGAATCCCAGGAAGAGTACTTCCGGAGTATGCCGTCTCGTTTCGATCTGAACTCTTCAACCAGCGGATCAATAGGGACCAGTAACCTGCCCGCAAACTCAGATGCCTGTGTCTCAAACCATCCAAGTGTTTCATCATTTAGATTAAGTCTGAATTTTATCCAATCTTCTACATTCTTAAACTTCTGGTTGTCCATTGTGTTCCTGTGCAGAACATAGTGTCCGATTTCGTGAGCTATTGTAAATCTGACTCTTTTGTAATAACGATCATCGGTATACAGAAATGCATCAACATAGATTGCAGTGTAATCCTGGGAGATAAACCCCTCCAAATCACAATGCTTTTGAAGACTTTCAATGGGAATAATCCTGATTCCCATAGTTGCTTCAATCACATGTTCAATGTCTACCGGAAGGTCTGGGGTGAAGATGTGTTCTCTCCGAAATGTTTCCGCTTCCTCGCGGATTTTATCCATGGTAAGTCTTACTGACTCTATTTTTCGCGGGTCCATGCTGATCTGATTTTATTAATCAGAGTCTTAAGTTCTTCTTCTGTAGGTTTTTCTCCCCTTACTGTTCTGAAGAAAACCGGAAGTTGTTCGAGTATTTCAGGTTCTATTAGGTCCTCGGGTACTGAAGAAAGAGCAGCCAGGTCCATCAACTCCTTGTAAACCTGGCTATCGGGTACAATTGAAAGGACCGAAGCTATTGATTCAAGAACACTCCTGCTTTGCGGTGGAGGCAATAGGTTTCTTTCAATTTTACTCCAGTTACTTGCATCAAATCCTGTCAGCCGGCAAAACTCCCGCAGTGTTAAACCGGCAGCGATTCTTTTTTCCCGAATAAAGTCTGCAAATGTTTTCATGATTGTCCGGTTGGTGTGGTACAAATATACCACATTTTTGCAGATTTTGCAAATTTTTCTTGGCAATTTTGTTGCATGACATTTGCCAACATTGTGTAAATTACCGGAAAGAGAAGTATTTCGCAAATTCAGTTGTTCGGAATTTCCGAACAACTGCCACTGATGGGTAAATTTATATTGTAAATCACTACAACCTCGGTACGATTCTCAAAATGAACGGCAGGGAATTACCTGACCATACAGTTAAATCTTCCTGCCTATATAAAACACGTAGCCGTAGTACTCCTTATACTTCCTGTATAGTTCAGCCTCATGCCTTTGAAAAGCAACAAGATCTTCGGCAGCTTTATTCCCTTTGTACCTCTCCAGGAATGCTTCCTGTATTGAAACCTGGGGTTCATAGTAATTTACTGTCCAGCAGTATTCGGGCAGGATAAAAGTTGCAACCGGAAGATACCCGGCTTTCTGCATCTGGGCGACCTTCTTCGGGATTGTGTCTATCTCAGCGTAGGCATCCAGCCAGAACCTGTTGATCTCTTCCGGCCGTTCTTCCGTAAACCATGCAATCTCTGAAACGGCAATATATCCTCGCTTCTTCAGGAATTTACGCCATTCATTCAGACCGCGTTCAAATCCGATATTGTAGATGGCACCTTCACACCAGATCAGGTCCAGCTCTTCATCCTGAAAAGGAAGTTTATCCATCGAGCCTGTAATACCTTCAACCCTATCCTGAAGATTAAGCTTCCTGGCATTGGCATTGAACAGCTCAATGAATTTCGGGAACAAATCGATTCCTGTAATCCTTCCGGGTGCATTCTGCGCCAGCACCATCGTCTGTCCTCCTGTGCCACAGCCGATATCCGTGATCCTTGACTCATCTGTAAGGTTGTCGATAAAGCTCAATGCCTTTATTGTTACATCCGGGCTTCCAGGTCCCTGCCTTTCGAAATTTGAGAAATACTCACATATTAAATCGAAATCGATTTGGTGGATTGATTGATTTTCACTGTTCATGATGAAAGGATTTATCAGGCAGCAAGTTATTAAACTTCGGCGAAATGCTGCACTCACCTGTCAGCCTCTTCGTATCGGTGAAGGGGATGCCCGCACCTCCCTGGTAGCCCCTCATAATTCAACAGGCAACAAACAATTCGCTGAGTCGATTGTTAAAAAATCAGCCAGGACGAATTAATGGCTTTCTCCCGACAGACCGGATATGAAAATAGTAGCAATATTCATATTCTTTATTTCCGCTATCAGCATCAGCGCACAGTCGTTCTGGAAGATAAGCGGAGTTGAAACAGATGCCACTGCTCAGCACTCCGGAATACTATATTCGCAGAACCGCAAAGCGATCTTTATCTCCACCTACAACATGGGAATTTTCAGGAGTGCAGATAAAGGAGCATCGTGGGATCATGTTCTGGACCTCCCGAAAGATCAGCCCGTCACTGCTCTCTTCGCCTCTGCGGATGGCACTGTTTTGGGCGGCGGGATCGATAAGATATACCGGAATGAAGCGAACAGCGACAAATGGGATGAGATACCTGTCGGCCTCGCATTTGTCACGGGCTTTGCAGAGGACCGGAATGGCTGGCTGTATGCCTGTTCACCGGTTTCCGGAGGGATATTCAGGTCGACGGACAACGGTAAATCCTGGACTGCCAGCAACAACGGCCTCCCGTCAGGTTACGTAAACAACATTATCTCCGACGCGGGTGGAAACCTCTTCTGCACTTTGCAGCAGGATGACAACGGATTGAACGGCGGTCTCTGGCTCTGGAATGAGAATCAGGGCCGGTGGCTGAAAAAAGAGATAAGACTAAATCTCGACGGCACTGAATATGTGATCAACGTGGCACAGATCCTGGGTATCGATATTACCTCCGGCTCGGAGATGATCATAGCTCTCGACGGTTTGGCAACCAACTTCCAGGTAGGGGGACTCTTCAGAAATACCGTTTCGGGTGCAATCGCCTCAACGCCATGGCAGCAGGAAACCTGGGGCGCGACAAACCCGTTGCCTTTCTCAATAATAATGAATGGTATTTTTTCTGCTTCCTCGGGACACCTCTTTGCCAACCGGATATCAGGTTCCTCCCCGGGGATCTATTCCAGGATGGACTATTCTCAAAGATGGGTCGCAACTAATGAAGGTATTCCCCCTGTTGCCAATGTGAACGGGTATTTTTGCGAATCTCCTGAAGGAACCGTTTTTCTTACAACCCAGTACTCCAATAAACTGCTGGTTACAAACGAATCGGAGCCGGGCAGGAGGTATTACGGGATCAGTTACCAGCCATTAGATCCCATGAAACTTTACCAGTATCAGACAATCAATGCCACATCCGGATCCGGCCTCGATGTCAGTTTCATTAGCATGGACGACCGGACCTATATCGAAGGGAACGAGATACGTGCCATCGGGCTTGGGACGGCTTTGATCAAAGCTTTTACTGACGGGACTGACAGCACATATTTCAGCGCGGAGAATATCACTGTTTCTATTGCGAAGGCGGAGAACAGTATCGTCGTGGAAGATCCCGGCATAATTACCGAGGGTGACAACCCGGTTTTCCTGAATGCCACTTCTGATTCAGGCGAGGAGGTCTTTTTCAAGGTGATGGCAGGTAACGCCTATTTTGATAAGAACAGGCTGGTATACAGCAGTCCGGGCAGGATCACGGTCATCGCAACCGAACCGGGCAATGACTCTTATGAAGAGGCTGACACGGTCTGGATGGAGTTATGCATTAATCCGAAAAAACCAGTTATAGATGCCGACACCATATCCGGGACTGTCAGGCTTGTTTCATCGAGCGAGATCAACAACCGGTGGTATCTGAATGATATCTTCTCAGGGCAGACGGTAAAAACGCTATATCCCGCGACTAACGGCATTTACACGTTGCAGGTGGTAGCCGACGGCTGTCCTTCGGAAATTTCCGAACCGTATAATTATGTTATTACCGGTATTGATCCTGTTACTGAAAGCGGTTTGCTCATTTTCCCCATCCCTTTCCGCGATAAACTGTCAATCAGGCTGAATGCGCAGAAGAGTCTCGCGGCGAAGACACGGTACAGTATTACGGATTTTTCAGGAAAGTCTCTGCTGATCGGGGAGCAGGAGGGCGACCTGATAATCCTGGATCTGGATAGCCTTGAACCGGGATGGTATCTGTTGAATGTAACCCAACGCCATAAATCAGAATACTTTAAGATTCTGAAGAGTCTCTGATCCTGTGGCTTGCGGTGTTCTCTGAGCTCCGGATTTTATGTCCCCCATGTTTATTCCTAAGCAGGTATACAACTCCAGCTCAGAAGGGGGGAGGAAGACGAAGATATCAAGCATTTATCTCTCTTCGCTGTATATGTGACTGTATTATTGTTCCCGATCCGAAGACAGATTTATTCCCAGTTACAAGGTGGCCTATAGGAATAGGGGGTCAATATGCCGGAATGTCATTTAAAAAACATGCTCCAAGGGGTCAATTTTGCCGGAATGACATTCTTCCCCGAGTATTTTAAGGTCTAATCATCCATTCATTAGGACATTACTTCGGCAAATAATAGGCAATTACCCTGCCCTTAAGAAAACAACGAATCTCTTCTCTAATCGTACTTTATCAGGCCAATCTCGCCTGTGGGAGGGGAGGATAAGGCGGCTATTATTAAGTGACTGCAAACCATATTTTAGCATTGGACCATCAATTTCTTCAAGAATATCCTGGCGGACTAAAACCTGATAATCAGGGTTGATTCCAATGATATTATGATCAAATGCGGCATGATGAATCTTACATAGTGACAAACCATTTTGGATAATTGGATCTCCATGCTCTTCTCGATCCCCTATAATGTGTGCTGCATCAAGAAGTTCTGTGTGTCTTAATCTACATAAAGCACACTGATTATGGTATGCTGCTATTACTCTCTCCCTGAACTGACGTTGATGCGCTCTGTATAATACTGTTTGAGTTATATATGACCTTCTTTCAGTTCCGGATTGCGTATCTTCAACCTTATCGTATTTTAAATAAGCAATATCGTCAATGGCAACGGTAAAAGTCAAGTTCTTAGGATCGTCTCCAATTATGTAAACCGGATATGAGGCAAGATACTTTCCTGGGAAAATGTTGAAAAAGTAAATCAAAGGTTCTCGAAGCCTCATTAATTCTCTAAGACCGGCATTATCCCTATGACTTGGATCACTACCCCTATACTTGTAGTGTAAGAACCCATCAACATCAGGTTTATCATCATAGGGACCACCAATTACTGTGGTTATAGATAAAGGAAGGTTCATTTGGCTGGGCTTCCAGATACCCTGTGGACCCATTAACCTGATGCGATGACCAAAATAATCAAATCCTTCAGTCAGAATATTCCGTGGCAGCGTGTCCCCATGGAATATTCTCTGCTTGTTAAGCCATTCAAACGCCGATAGTCTAATTTGATTATCCATAGTAATTTCTCGCTAACGAACTTTATCTCACCTCTGAAATAAGGACATCAGATTTCTTCTTACTTCAGTGATAAATAATCATAACCAGCCTTAGTAATCTTCAACAGAGGCATATTTTTTATCTTATACTTCTCTATCATCCCGTCATCAATCAAGCGATCAATTTTGTCCAAAACATCGGATTTCGAAAAATTAGCGAGGCATTCAAACTCTTTAATTTCTTTTAGGTGTGGGAGTTCTTCTATTTTCTTGGTAATCTTTCCGCGTAGGATATTAGTAAGCATGGTTCTGCCAACCTGGCCATCAACTTTTTCTAGGCAACATAAGATTAACCTTTTTATATCCTGAGGTTGAGAAGCAGAATCATTCAGACTGAATTTTCGCCATTTGGATGACAGTTTATATTCTACAGGCTTGACTGCCTTATCAGTTTGAATATTAGTCTTTTCTGCAACTGTTAATTCTTCCTTGCGTACAGTAATACTAGTGGGTGTGCCACAGATGGGGCAAAACTTAAATATTGAGTGTAACTCATATCCACAGTTTGAGCAAATATGAACTTCAGTATCAAACTCGAGAGTCATAAAGTTCTCGCGATCAAGATATTCGTCTGTGATTTCTTTAATGAACTCTGATTCATTGCCTTTCTCTGCAATGAGAAACAATTGCTCCCGGGCTCTGGTCATCGCTACATAAAAGAGTCGTCTTTCTTCTTCAAGCAACAGGTTTGCGTTAACTGGCTTAAAAATCTGGTGTATCCTGTCGGATTCCATAAGAAAAGGAAACCCATAATCTGACCCGGTTAATCCAATTATGAAAACGAATTTTGCCTCTAGGCCCTTTGATGCATGGACTGTTCTATGTGTGAACTTGTTTTTAAGTTGTTTCAACTTATCTGAATATTGTGCAAAGACGAAGCGTCTTCGATATAATACCAGGATTTCTTCCTTCGGGTAGCCTTGATCACTTAACTGGGTTATTTTCTCACAAACTCTGTCAACACCATCTTCTTCTTCAGACTGAGCCAGATAAAGGTTGATTTTTTTATTCTGGGAATTAAAAGATTTAATCTCCTTTTGTATTTTGAATTTGTTGTGTGAGATTACGTTATTACTTGCCTTAACAATGGTATCATTGCTTCTGTAATTGATATCCAAACGAATGATCTTACTGTTGTCATAGTGTTTTTCAAAATCGATTATGAAACCAACGTCTGAGCCTCGAAAACCATATATGCTTTGCCAATCATCTCCAACGCAAAACAACTTTGTTTCATCGTTTAACAACTGATTTGTTAACTTTACTTGTAGTGAGTTGACATCTTGAAATTCGTCAATTAAAATGTATTTGAATTTGTTTCTATAAAACTCTTTTATGTCAGCATATTCATTCAGTGCTCTGTTGGCTTCAAGTATCAGATCGTTAAAGTCTAGGTAGGAGTTTTCAACACAAAATGCGCGATAGTTTAAGTAAAGCGGTTCCAGCAACCTGTAGAATTCACTGACACGGTCATGTTTATCTGTCTTCCCTTTTGAGAATATATCATTGGAATCGAGATGTGCCACTTTAAACTTGTCAATAACACGTAGAGCTTCATCAATAAATATATTCAACTCTTTTGCGTAGGAACGAAACTCATCCTCGAACTTCAGGATCGTCTCAGCCTTGATCTTTTTATTAATCCGGCCCTGGACAAAGCTCTCCAATACAGAATAAAAACTCCTTATATCATGAGTCATGTTCTCATATGTCTTATAAAGAGTCTGTTCTCCGATTCTGAATTGCTCTTCTTTATCCTTGGTTGAATAGCTTAAGCCTGTCAGGTGTTCTATGTAAACACCGGCTTCTGGAACAAAGAAGTCCGGATTGAAAGTGAAGTCTCCAGTAAAATTGACCTTGGGTTCGTATATATAATCTATCTCATGGCGATAGAACCAGTCAGCAATTAGTCTTTCCGATTTTGATCTGACCTTTTCACCTCGCAGCGTGGTATATAAAAGCCCATCAGGAAAGGGGAATTTATCCTTTATTTTGTGCAACTTGTCGACGTAATAGTCTAGTATATATTGTTTTAGAGCTAACAAATACTTCTTATCATTCGAAAGATCCTTTAACAATTTATTTACAATCTGTTTTGGACTTTCATAACTCATTTTTGGATCATCGATAGACTCATCAATTAGGTTCTTTTCGACCAGCAATTTGAATCTGTTATCGAAGTTTTTCGCTCCGTGGTTGCGTAATAATGAATAGCAAAAGCTATGAAATGTCTTTATTGTGAGATTTAAAAGCCACTTATACTTCTGAATATACTCCTTTCTTGTTTTATCCTTATTCTCAGAAAAGTTCTTCTTGTTTTCAATGAACTTTTTATACTGTCCCGATTTGTCTGAATACATAATCAGCCGGTCGATCATCTCATTGGCCGCATTCCTAGTAAATGTTATTGCCAGAATACTTGCTGGATCGACATTTTTTTCGAATATCAGATATAAGATCTTATTAATCAGAGTTTTTGTCTTTCCTGCGCCTGCGCCTGCTATGACTAACAGTCTTGGATGATCACTGAGTACAGCTTCCTTTTGTCTCTGGTTTAAATCATTCAGATTGATAATAGTAGGCGTGGTTTCCTTAATTGCCAAGTGCTCCGAAGTATTCATCATGGTAAATGTGCAGTTCAAGTATGTTTGTCAAATGGTTAAAGTTAATAATCTGTGCTTATAAGAAGAGTTCAACTTGAGTTTAAGCCAGACTGTAATATTAAGATTGCAGAATTCTTATCTTGATAACGGAGTAAAATACCAAAGAGTTTCAATCCAAGGGAGAAAAATGCTGCAAAACTATATTCTTTGCGCTTTAGAAGGGGAATGATTGAATCTGATAAATCGTGAAGAATTTATATCATTCATTAAGTAGCAATATGCTTTCAAATATGATTCACTTTGGTGTCATAATTTTGTTCCATTCATTTTCCAAACTCACAGTATTTCTTTCTTCTGTTATTAAAGGTGCAGCTAAGAAAGAGTAAGAGGCTAAGGAAATTACCCACAAGATATTCCAGGCAATCATTTTATTTAAGTGTACCTATTATAATCAAGGCATGCCATTTAAAGTTTCCAACATCAGCCTAACCCAATAAGGAAGTTCTATACGGTTACTATGAACGAATATTTCGCTTTTGTAGAAGGAGAAATTAAAAATTCATGAGAGCCTATTTGCGTGAGCGTTCCGCCTCCTTCAGCACCTCTTTTGTAGTTTCCTCGTTTAGAGTTACCCACGTAACTGCGCCAGATGGATGCTTGTATGGAACAGGATTTTTAAACTTCACTACATCTTTGAGGACCCATGCATAGTGACCATCAAGGGTAGCTGCCTCTTTTTTGGTCAATGGCCGAAACCACATCTTATCAGTATTCTCGAATGCGAGCTTAGGTGTCAGTCTAATGACCTCAGCTAAAGTGGCAGTACCTACTACTGTCCCTGATTTTGATTTGATTAGAGCAACAGGTCCAATTTTCTTCGTGAATTTTGACCTGATTTCCCATTTCTTTCTACCATCAAGAATGGCATCAATCATGGGTGCTTGAATTGGAATGGCCGATAAAGTATTCATTGTTTTAGGAATATTTAAACCCTAAATTATGAAAAACTTACTAACCTCGTACCAACTAGACTAAACAAGAGTTGATATAGAGCTTGGACATATTACAGAATACTTTATACCTTTATAGGAATCCTAACAATTGAGTCAAAATGCAGAAGAAATTTGATTTATTGATGGTTATGATTATGTAATCTGATTATATGAGAGCACAAAAAACAGTACATACCAGTAGAACAATCATGTTTGCGGAACTGGCGAAAGTGATGAACCATGGCATTGAAAGTGACAACTATTATGACACTTTAAAGCAAAATGTTATTAGCAAAGCAACCCAATCCGGTATTACAAAAACTTCCAGGTACCTGAAAAGTTTATATGATCTTGATGCTTCACAACCTCAGTTTATGGCATTTAAGCATTTCTGGAGCATCGCAGATGAAAGGGAAAAGCCTCTTCTGGCAATTATTTATGCCATTGGCAACGATTATCAACTGAAAAATAGTATTCCAGTCATAAACAATACCGAGATCGGGAAAAAAGTAACGGTTGAAAGCATCGAAAGTAATATCGAAAATCTTTATCCGCAGAAATATACGAACAACACCCTGAGATCCATGGCTCAAAATATAGCCAGTTCCTGGAAACAGGCTGGCTTCATAACCGGGAAAGTAAAAAACATCAGAACCCAACCAGAGATTAATTACCTGGTCTTGACATTTGCCATTTTTATGGCTTACCTGAATGGCTTACGTGGAGATTTTATATTAACAAGCGACTGGGTGAAGGCTCTAACACTGGATGAAAGAACTATTCGCTCTCTTGCGATTGAAGCAGCGAAAAGAGACCTTCTTCAATACCAGTATGCCGGAAATGTGACTTCCATAACATTTAAAAACCTTTTAAACAAATTAGATATAAATGGCTTCGAAAATTGATCAGCTATTGTCAGCCTTTGAACAGGTAGTTAATGAACCCTGGACAACGGCTTTATCCGGACAGGAAAGAATCTGGTTCCTGGTCTATGATCCATCTGAACAAAGGAAAATTGACCTTCGTCTTGGTGACTTTGAAACAGCGACCATAAAGGCCGGTAAAAGATGGTCGCTCATCTCTATGAAAAAGTGTTTCCCAGACTGGATGGCAAGTCATGAGTATAAGGAAGAATATTTCAACGATCCGGAAACACTCGTAGATCAACTTGAGGTCGAGTTTAAGCAGTATGCCATCCAATACCTAACATCTGAAATTGAAAATCATATTGTGGACGATAATACACTGATAGTGATAAGAGATATTTCATCATTATTTGGTTTCAATCGTATTTCGGACATATTGAACGGATGCTCCGGCAGCTTCAAAGGAAGGGTTCTTGTATTCTTCCCCGGGGAATTTGAAAAAAATCATTACCGTTTGCTCGATGCCAGGGACGGATGGAGTTACCTGGCCAGACCCATAACCGCCTAATCATATTTTTGTCATGAAGAACAAAGAATTATTTACACTCAATCCCGAAGAGAATAACCTCATCAACGATGGTGTGGTTGAAATCAACACCGCCATAGACGAAAAGGGTCTGCAGATTATTTATCACGAACTGAAAACATTTGTTTGCGAAGGGGAGTATCAGAGAGGTCTTCATCGCATCTTACAAACTTATTTAAAATATCTTGATCAACCGAAGCAACCCTCTGTCTGGGTAAGTGGATTCTTCGGAAGCGGGAAATCACATCTTATTAAGATTTTGGGATATCTATGGGAAGATTTTAAGTTTCCAAATGATGAAACAGCAAGATCTATAAAACAACTTCCGGATGACGTAAACGATCTGATTGTTGAATTGAACAGAAAGCAAAAAGTCTTTGGAAGACTTTCCATATCAGGTACTTTAAAAGATTTTCCATCAGCTGATATCCGTTATTCATTTCTGCAGTTATTTCTTAATAAACTGGATCTTCCCGCCCAGTATCATCATTTCAAGTTTGTTTACTGGGCAAAACAGGAGGGTATTTATGATGACCTCAAGGCGATCATTGAATCCCAGGGAAAAAGCTTTAAACATGAGTATGAAAACCTGTTTGTGTCATCTGCTCTGGCAAAGGCTGTACTCGAACTGAAACCAGAGTTTGCAGAGAATGAGGCAAAGGTTAAAGAGAACTTCAAAGCCAATTTTCGAAGAATTGACAGTATTAACCGTGATCAGTTCATTCATTGTATTAAGAACGAGATATTACCAATGTTTTTTGGTGACAAAATACCTCTGACCATTATTGTTCTTGATGAAGTACAACAGTTTATCGGGAACGACAGTGATAAAAGTATTGATGTACAAAATCTTGAACAGGATATCAGTAGCAATTTTGATGGTAAATTCCTGCTTGTGGGAACAGGACAGAATGCACTCTCAGAAACCAGTTTGCTGCAGCGATTGCAGGCCAGGTTCACTGTAAATGTTAATCTGTCTGATACTGACGTTGAAACGGTAACTCGTAAAACCGTCCTGGAAAAGAAACCGTCAGTTATTAAACCGTTGGATCAAATCCTCGAAGGTGCATTAGGTGAAATATCCAGAAATCTTTCAGGAACTGATTTCGCTTACGTTACCAGCGACAGATCAATGCTGGTGGCAGATTATCCGATTCTGCCTTCAACACGTAAATTCTGGAAGAAAATTCTGCAAGTTATTGATACAGCGGGCACATCAGGTCAGTTAAGAAGCCAGCTGAGAATTGTTGATGAAAGCATAAAGAAGGTTGCAAATAAAGATGCAGGTAACATTGTTCCGGCTGATTTGATATTTGAGCAGAAACAGGCACAACTTCTTCAAAATGCTCTGCTCTTGAATGATACCAACAATCTGATAGTCGGTAAGAAATCAAAGACCGGTGATTCACTTCTTGAAGGCAGAATCCTTAGTGTTATTTTCCTTATCGAACAATTGCCGAAAGACGGATCCGGCAGTCGGATAAAATCTAACGAAACAACAATTGCAGAACTACTACTTGACAATATAATTGAATCATCTGATTCATTTCGTTCAAAGATTAAAGGTCTGATAAAGAAATTGGTTGATGAGAATGTGTTGATGGTTGTTGGTGATGAATTCAAACTCCAGACTAAAGTCGGTGCTGAATGGGAAAAGGAATATACCACTCAGGCAGTTAAACTGAATAATTCAGGCGATGATCTTATACAGGGACTGCGTAACGAAAAAATAATTTACTTCTTCAGAGATAAAACAAAAGCCGTAAAGATTCTTCAGGGTAATTCAAAACAGATAAGAGATTTTGAGATATGGGACAAGGCTGAACGACCTATTACCACACATAAGCTTAATGTCTGGATACGTGATGGATGGAATGAAAATGAGTCAACCGTTTTGAATGAGATAAGAGAAGAAGGTGCTGATGCTCCACTGGCATATGCTTATGTGAAAAAATTCAGGGATCAGGATCTCCGAAGTGCCATTATTCAGTTCCTGGCTGCAGAAAAAACACTTGATGCAAAAGGGCAACCCTCTTCACCCGAAGAAGAACAAGCCAGAAAAAGCATGGAAACCAGAAAAGGACTGGCAAAGATCGAGATAGAAGATTTAATTAGTAAAATATGCCTCGAAAGTGTTGTTTATCTTTCAGGCGGCACAAAAGTCGAGGCCGGCACAATCAAAGATAATATTGAAGAAGCGTTGTTCAGCATTGCTGACAGGCAATTCCCGGATTTCAAAGGCAAAGCCGATTATAAAGACTGGGACAAAGCACTTGGCAAAGCATTGCAGGGTGATCCTGATGCGTTGAAAAAGATTGGCTGGGATAAAGAACCAAAAGACCATCCGGTTGCAATTGAGATTCTGAGGTTCATCGGAAACGGCACCAAACAGGGAAAAGAGATAAGGAATCATTTCATCAGGTCACCTTATGGTTGGAGCCAGGATGCAATTGATACAATAATTCTTCTACTAAGAAACACAGAGCATATTTCAACACTTGAACCTGATCTGAACCAGGCAAAAATCGGCAATGCTGCCTTCAAAAAGGAAATCCATACCTTAACCGCAGCCGACAAAATTAAACTCAGAAAAATATACCAGGATGCAGGAATTTCATGCAAACCAGGAGAAGAGTTTCTTCATTCCAATACATATCTGAATCAACTTAAAACACTGGCAGAATCTATTGGCGGAGATGCCCCAAAACCTGAGCCTGTCAATATTCAGTTCCTGAAGGATATTGAAAACCTGGATGGGAATGAGCGATTGCTGCGAATCCTGGATGAACAGGAAGATTTGAAAGCTAAACACAAGGACTGGAAACAAAAAGCAGTAATAATAGAAAAGAGAGAACCGAACTGGTTATTATTGGTGGAACTGGCTAATTATGCCAATTCTGGTGAATCCATGGAAAAGCTTAAAAAAGAAATTGATGCAATCCGTGATAACAGGCTGCTCCTTCAGGAACCCGATCCGGTTTATAATAAATTATTTGACATCACCGACAAGCTTAAAACATCATTGAATGAATTAAAGCAAAAATATATTGACCTGTATGATAAATTGATGGTGGGTTTACAGTCGAATGAATATTTCAGTAAACTTACTCCGGAGCATAAGAATTCCATTTTAAGGACACACCAACTTCTGGGTAAACCTGAAATTAAAGCCTTAGACTCCAAATCATTGCTTCTGAACCTGCAGAAAGCATCACTCGAAGCCTGGCAAACTAAAATCGCAGCACTTCCCGGGCAATTCGAGGCTGCCATTGATGAGGCCGTTAAAATACTTGTACCTCAGGCAAAGACCTATGAACTTCCCAAGCGAACCCTCTCTAACCAGGCAGATATTGATAAATATATCTCAGAAATAAAAAAAGAGTTGGAAAACCTCTTGAAAGAATCAGCTTCAATTATTCTTAAATAATGGCAGTACTTACACAACAGCAACGAAATACGCTTGAATCCGCTGTAAAACAGGCACGAAGGGTTTCAGAAGGAGGGGCATGGAATGCACTCAGGGCATTTGCGGTCGACAATCCTGAACCTTTCGCTCATATGAATCCCGAACAACGGGGTCTTCGTAACCGCCTACGCAGCAAAGCGAGGTTATTAGGTGATGAACTTCCATCAAGCGGACATCAGCAGATTGACCAACTTTCGTATGAACTGGCCTATGAATACTGGCATAAAATTCTCTTTGCGAAATTCCTTGAAGCAAACGGATTATTGATGCACCCCGATGGTGTATCTGTAACTATGGAAGAATGTGAGGAACTGGCAAAAGAAGAGGGTTACTCAGACAAATGGGATATAGCTGCCAGTTTTGCTTCAAAAATGCTTCCGGCCATATTCCGCCCTGAAGATCCGCTGATGAAGATTTCATTTGCCCCTGACGACAGGATAAAACTCGAAGAAATACTTGAAGAACTTGATAACTATATTTTCACTGCTGATGATGCTTTAGGCTGGGTGTACCAGTTCTGGCAAAGTGAAGCAAAAGATGACATAAATAAAAGTGGTGATAAGATTGATGGCAAGAAACTACCGGCAGTAACACAGCTGTTTACAGAACCGTACATGGTTCATTTTCTTATTGATAATACCATTGGTGCCTGGTGGGTAAGCAGAAATCCGGGAGTAAAGCCACCTGTGATATTTGAGTATTTAAGGTTTCTCGAAGATGGCGCACCGGCAGCAGGTAAATATGAAGGTTGGCCTGACAGGACAGCGCAAATAACTACAATGGATCCCTGTATGGGGTCCGGTCATTTCGTGGTTTCATTGTTTAATGTATTGGTGAATCTTCGGATGTTTGAAGAAGGACTAACTATAGAAGAAGCAACTGACAGAGTAATAGTGGAAAATCTCCATGGACTTGAAATCGACCAACGGTGTACGCAGATTGCAGCTTTTAATCTGGCTTTAGCTGCCTGGAAGTTCTGTGGTAGGTATAAAGAACTTCCTGAGATGAACCTGGCGTGCAGCGGCATCGCACCAAAGGGGAAAAAAGAAGATTGGATTAAATTGGTTGGTAAGGTCGAGCGGGAAGATGATAAGGTAAGGATGGAAAATGGAATGGCCATGCTTTACGACCATTTTCAAATGGCACCGGAGTTAGGGAGTTTGCTTGACCCATCTACTATAAAAGCAGATCTGCATACTGCAAGTTTTGAACAGCTTCAACCGGTTTTGAAAAAAGCATTGGTAAATGATTCAGATAAGGATATTGTTGAAAGGGGGGTAATGGCTGCCGGTATCGCAAAGGCAGGATATTTATTATCGAAAAAATATACTCTTCATATTACCAACGTCCCTTATCTTTCAAGGGGGAAGCAAGATAATGTCATGTATGACTATTGCCAAAGATATTTCAATGAGGCAAAAGGTGATTTGGCAACAGTGTTTCTTGATAAAATGCTAAAATCAAATATTCCAGGGGGTACTACAAGTAGTGTAATTCTTCAAAACTGGTTGTTTCTGACTACCTATAAAAAGTATCGTGAAAAACTATTGAAAAATGATACTTTTAACATAATTGCACGCCTTGGTCCCAAAGGATTCCAGACACCTATGTGGGATTTTAATGTTATGTTGATTGCCCTATCACATACAAGAATTGATGAAAATAAAGTAATTGCCGGTCTTGATGTCTCTGATGCTCCCAGTGCAATTAATAAAGAAACTGCAATTAAAACTACAGAAATAAAAAAGGTGAAGCAAAAGGAACAATTGAAAAATCCTGATGCAAGAATAATCTTTGGAGAAGTATGTGAAGGGGAACTATTAGAAATTTATGCAAAAGCATTACAAGGAATCGCAACAGGTGATTTTAATAGGTATGGAAGGGTATTTTGGGAGGTCTTAAATGTCGATAATAAACTTTGGCTCTATCAGCAAACTACTTTCTCTAATACTTCTGAATTTGTCGGCAAACAAAATATAATTTATTGGGAAAACGGAGAAGGTTCTTTATGTAAATCAGATTCTGCACGTATTCAAGGACTTGATTCAATTAAAACAAAAGGCATTGCCATTTCGCAAATGGCAAATTTAAATGCCACAATAAATCTCAATACTATTTTCGATAATAATTGCTCAGTAATTATTCCTCATAAAGAAGAGGATTTTTTGCCTCTTTGGGCTTTTTGTTCTTCAATTGAATATAGTAATGAAGTTCGAAAGGTTGATCAAAAAACAAGTGTTACCAACGCAACGCTTGTAAAAGTTGGTTATAATAAAAATTATTGGGAAAAAATAGCTAAAGATAGATATCCAAAGGGGATGCCCGCCCCAAATAGCTGTGATCCAACACAATGGATTTTTCACGGACACCCTATTAAATCAGATCAACCATTACAAGTCGCATTATCTCGCTTACTCGGTTTCCGCTGGCCTTCAGAATATGATGCTGAAATGGAATTATCAGATGAAGCAAGGGAATTAATCAGAGATATTAAAAAGTTCGATCATTTATCAGACAATGATGGCATTATCTGTATTCCTTCAGTCAATAAAGAAGAAACAGCAGCCAACCGCCTGCGGGATTACCTTAGGGAGGTATTCGGTGAGGAATGGAATAATAATACAATTCAGCATCTACTCGAAAAAGAAAATGCAAAGTCTTCCAGCCTTGAAAGTTGTCTACGCAATGAGTTTTTTATACAGCATTGCAAAGTATTCCATAACCGTCCCTTTATCTGGCACATCTGGGATGGGCGAAATGATGGTTTTTCCGCAATGGTGAATTACCACAAACTCAACAAGGAAAATCTCACCAAGCTGATCTATACCTATCTGGGCGACTGGATACGGATGTGTGAGACTAAGAAAAAGACCGGTGAAAGCGGTGCAGAAGGTTTATTGAGCGCAGCACAAAAACTGAAAGAGAAACTGGAATTAATCCTTGAAGGAGAAGCACCTTATGACATATTTGTACGATGGAAACCTCTGGAAGAACAACCAGTAGGCTGGGATCCGGATCTGAACGATGGGGTGCGTTTAAATATCCGGCCATTTATGGAAGCAGATGTCCTGCGCAAGAAACCTAATATTAAATGGGGCATTGATAGAGGAAAAAATCCATCTGGATCACCATGGGGAGAGATACGGGATAATGACAGGCATTTAACACTGGCTGAGAAAATGGCAGCAAGAGATAATATACTTGTTTAAACGATGGCTTTACCGGTAAATACATCAGCGCTTATCAAAGGACGGGTAGTTGAGTGGGAGCGTCTGGAATTCAAACGGGGTTGGAATCCTGAAGAAATTATGCATACAGTATGTGCATTTGCTAACGATATTAATAATTGGGGTGGTGGATATATAATTGTTGGGATCCAATCTGTTAATGGAATTCCCCAATTCCCTCCTGAAGGGGTGCCTTTGGGAAGACTTGATCGGATTCAGGGTGAATTGACAGGTATATGCTATAAGATTCAACCAAATTTCCTTCCAATATCACAGCCATTTGAAGAAGAGGGTAAACACATTTTGGTAATCTGGTGCCCTGCCGGAGATATGCGTCCTTACTCCTGCCCGTCAACTTTGGGCGATGATGCACGAAGACAATACTATATACGTTCAGGCAGCAGAACAATTGTTGCACAGGGAAGCAATCAGACCCGTCTGATTGAACTTACGGCAAAGGTGCCTTTCGATGACAGGATTAATCAGCAAGCCGATATTAAACATCTCGAGCTTGGATTAATTCGCGAATTCCTTCAGCAGGTCGGAAGTGAATTATTCGAAGAAAGTGAAAGCATGCCATTCGCTGATTTATGCAAAGCAATGCAAATCGCGCGTGGTCCTGCAGAATCATTACGACCGGTAAATTCCGGGTTAATGTTTTTCAATAGCAATCCTCACCTCTTTTTTGAACGTGCATGGATTGAAGTGGTTGTTCACAAAGATGATTCCGGCAGGAACTTCGTTACAAAAGAATTCAAAGGGCCTTTGCATAAACAAATAATTAACTGCCTGGAATATTTAAAAACAGAGGTTATCAGGACTGAAACAAGGAAACAGGCAGGCAAAGCAGAAAGCATAATCATAAGCAATTATCCTTACAATGCAATTGAAGAGGCGATATGTAATGCTGTTTATCATAAAAGTTATGCAGATAATAAACCTATTGAGATCCAGGTTTTACCTGACAGAATTGAGATACTTAGTTTTCCGGGGCCAATGCCACCTGTTACCAATGCCGATTTACAACAACGCAGGGTTATAGCAAGAGACTATCGGAACCGCAGAGTCGGAGACTTTCTGAAAGAGCTGAAACTAACAGAAGGGAAAGCCACAGGGATCCCCCTGATTCGTGACCAGATGTCAATGAATGGGAATCCGGAGCCGGTTTTTTATACCGACGAAGAAAGGACCCTGTTTTTAGTAACATTACCATGTCATCCCGACTGGAGAGTAACTATGTCAGTAACTAAGTTAACACGCAGGGATGTAGTGGAATTATTGGCAGAGCCTCTTAATTTTCAACTATTAAACAGGCTGTTAAACAGCGACATAAGCGATGTAGTTGAGGACATCAGGGATCTTCTGAAAGGCAGACGGGTAACTGAGTCACTAACTAAGTCAGTAACTATGATAACTGAACTGATAGATTTTCTGGCGATAGAGAGATCAAGAGAAGAAATATTCAGGTTCCTTGAGATAGATAACCAAACGAAAAATTTTAACACAAATATTAAACCTCTCATGGATTATGGAATAATTGAGAAAACTGTTCCTGATAAGCCCAGAAGCCGTAACCAGAAATATCGCCTTACGGCAAAGGGTAGGAAACTACTGATAACGTAAGCATTGATCATCCGACTTGAGGAAACCGGCAATAAAAGCTATGATATAACATTCTCATAAGTCATAAATTAAATATAAAAGATTACATAATCAGATCCTTTGTTTTGTTATAACGAACTAATCTTTGAATATGAATAATCCATTTAAAATCTCACCTGAAAAATTGAAACAATTGTTAGCGGGCTATACTGTCTGGATGAAATCAGATCCTAAGGAAGAAAGTTATCCTGCTACAATGAGAGATCTGTCAAAAAAAATTAAGGATGAATTTCTTAACCAGGAAGTCCTGTCACATATGAGTGATGATGATCTTTATGAGAAGATTTTCAAGTATTCCAGAAAATTAGAAGGGCCTGTACACATGAGATTGGGCGAGCCAAGATTAAGGGGAGACCTGCAGGAAATCAAGCGGAACTTAATTTATATCATCACTTCAGAGGATTCACCATTTATGGTGGCTCAGAACATTCTTGACGGTGAATACAAAATTGAGGTTTTTGCGAAAGCATTCTGGACACCTATTTTTCAAGCACAATTTACGGGTGTACTCCCTAATTGGAATAATAAAACAGAAAAATTCTTTAAAAAATTCAATATTAACCTTTCAACATCAAAATTATCAATATCAGAGAAATATCGAATTATATCGGAAGCCTTTACATTTCTTTCAGAATTGGAAGAAGGTCATGATTTCTATACTATTAATCACTTGATGCATTACGGAACCGTAATTCCTGAAGGTATTAGACTTATAAATGAATTAACGGGGGCAAAAGGTTATTTCAACTTAAGAGGGTTTAAAGATTATGCCCAATATTTCGGATCAAAATATGACAGGAACAGTCAGGCAGTATCTTGGTTTTATGATACCCGTAATAAACTTGAATACCTGGTTACATTGTTAAGTGAAAAGTTGAACAGAAATTTCGTCATCAATTATAAAGAAAGACCAAATAACCAAGCAGGAAACCTGAAGAATTACGTACTCACCGGCTTTTCACCTGATGGTGTTCAACCCGATGGTAAGTTGTTCATTAAACTTGCCTTTCATACTCTAAATAATAATCCTGCCTTCGATATTGAAATAGATGTGGATGAAAAGATTACTGACAATCCATATAGGGCTGATAGAGAAAGACGGAGGGATAATACCAGATTACGGATTCCAGTTGACCAGAATTTTCCTCAAGATTGGCCTACTCTTATTAAAAGTATTGACAGTCATGTTGAAACATTAACACAAGAGTATATGACAATTACTGGTACTCAAACGCCCGTCAATCCGATAGTACCTAAAACAAGTAGAAGTATGTCGTTAAATAATATCCTCTATGGCCCCCCTGGGACAGGAAAAACATATCATAGCATCAATTATGCAGTTTCTATCGTTGAGGACAAGCCTGTTGATGAAATCTGTGAGGAAGAAAGGTCATCAGTAAAGAAACGTTTTGAAAAATATATTGAAGAAGGGCAAATAGCTTTCTGCACTTTTCATCAGAGTCTTGGTTATGAAGATTTTATTGAGGGTATTAAACCGGTTGAGCCTGAATCGGAAGACGAACAATTATCGTATGCCGTTGAGGATGGCATTTTTAAACAGATGTGCATAAATGCCTCTTTTTCATTTGTCAAGAAAGATATTACTCAGGAAACAGAAAGCGCTTTGGATTTTTCAAGTGCATATGATGATTATATTGACTCAGTTAGTGAACAAATACTAAAGGGTGAGGAAGTAAAACTACAAACGATAAGTGGTGGTCTGGTGCTGGTAGATAGCATTACACAGAAGAATAATATCAAAATTAAGCATGTTAATGGCACCCGTTATTATACCGTTTCAAAAAATCGTTTGGGTAAACTTGCGAAAGCATTTCCCGATCTTAACCAACTAACTAATGTCAACGATCAGTTCAGATCAGAAATTGGAGGCAGTAATTCTTCAGCTTATTGGGCAGTTCTAAATGCTGTAAACCAAGGATCTGCACAATACATAAATAGAACCCAGGCAAGAATTAAACCTGATAAAGAATACTCATACAATGATAAAAAGAGGATTATTGAGACATTGAAGAACGCTGATTTCAAAAAGGAAAATCCGAAACAATACGTTCTCGTCATTGACGAAATCAACAGAGGAAATGTATCCCAGGTCTTTGGAGAAATAATCACTTTGATGGAGGATGATAAGAGGTTGGGTGCCGATGAAGCATTGAAAGCTATCCTTCCATATTCTAAAGAGAATTTCGGAGTTCCTCGTAACCTTCACATTATTGGCACAATGAATACTGCAGACAGATCTGTTGAGGCGCTTGATACTGCTTTAAGGAGAAGGTTTGCATTTATTAATCTTCAACCTGAACCAGATAAGTTGACAATAACGGATGATGGGATTAATCTGGCTGAGATGCTCTCCGTTATCAATAACCGATTGTCCATATTAAAAGATGCTGATCACACAATTGGACATGCATGGCTTTGGAATGTCAAAAATACTGAACAGCTGAAAGAAGTTTTCAGAGTGAATATCCTGCCACTTCTTAAAGAATATTTTTATAATGATTATGAGAAATTAGGCCTTGTTCTTGGTGATTCATTCTTTGAACCGCATGTTCAGGTTAATAGCAATGTCTTTGCAGATTTTTCAGGTGGTAATGGACTCGCCTTGCAATACGACCAGGCATGGCAATTTCGGCTTAAACCTGTTGAAAAATTAACAATATCCAATTTTAAAACACTAACACCTCTTACCAATCGATCTTTACCTGATGAGGAACAATAAAACCATACAGGTTTTTGAACATCAGCAGCTTCTGATTGACAACCAGAATTTCCAGAAACATCACTGGGAAGCTTTGGGTTGGTATAATGATATTCACCAGAGAGATTATTTCACTCTGTTACCGAAAGGAGTAAAGTTTCGCCATTATGTCGGAGTTATTCAGGTTGGTAATCTGACAATCGAAATATTACCGAAAATAGGGCAATCACCTGGTGAAAATAATAAAGACTTATGGCAAAGAGTTTTGATTGACATGCTTCGTGAATGTCATTGGATGCAGGTATATGCCCACGAAAAAGCGGCATTGCGTTTTAAACCGAACAGTATACTTGAAGCCTACTTTGAGATCTATATTAACGAATGTGAAAAAATTATCCGGCAGGGATTGGTGAAAAAGTACAGAACCATCAATGATAATTCAACCACATTAAAAGGCAAATTATTGTTCTCTCAACAGGTTCAACAAAATTCAGTTCACAAAGAAAGATTTTACACAAGACACCAGATTTTCGACCGTGAGAATGTCTTCAACCAGATACTCTTAAAAGCATTGAGAATCATTCCGGAAATTAGCCAAAGTCCCTACCTTAAAGACAAGGTATCCAATTTATTAATTTCATTTCCTGAGTTATGTGATATTAAAGTTACGATATCAACATTCGAAAACCTTGTTTTTGACAGGAAGACTATTCGTTATAAAGATGCTATTGAGATTGCTGCAATGCTTCTATTGAATTACCGGCCTGATATTATTTCGGGGAAAAATCATGTCCTGGCCATTCTGTTTGATATGAATGAACTGTGGGAAGAGTACATATTCCGTCAACTATCAAGATTTAAACCAGAGAATTTCCAGATAAGGCCACAGAGCACTAAAATATTCTGGAAATCAGACAGTTCTAATTTTTATAAGAAAATACGACCTGATATTACCATTCTTAATAAGGAGACATGTGAGAGCATAATTATTGATACCAAATGGAAGATCCCGGAGAATAATATTCCCGCTGAAAACGATCTTAAACAGATGTATGTTTACAATGAATACTGGTGCGGGAAACAGGCTTTTCTGGTTTATCCACACTATTGTTATACAGATGAACCTGTCTTCTACGGGGGTGTATTCGCTCAAAGGGAAGGAATTTCATCAAACCATAAGTGTGGGATACTTAAAATTCCAGTCCTGGATAAGCATAACGACAAATTGGATAACACGATTGGATTACGTATAAATAATTTTCTGAACAAGCATATTTTCGATGAAGTACAGTATATACGATAAGGTTTTTAAAGCTTTAAAACAAGCTGAGCAGCACAACAGCAGCATTATGGTTAAGCCGGAAGTTATACTTTGGCCTGATCCCGAAAAACTATGGAGTGAGGTTATAACCACAATGCAGGAAGAATTACCCCAGTTAATCTCCTACGGTAAGTATAACCCGGATCAAAAGCAGGGGCCATCAATATGGATTAAATGCATGGTTACAAGGGTTCTTCCTGAAGTAGATTGGGACGAAAAAGTTACACCCATTATTTACTTGCCGGGCGTTTCCAAAGGTGATTTAAGGAATGTTGAAAATGCAAGGCTTGAATTCCAACCACTGCTTGAGTACCAGTACACAGGCACAATGTTCGTTCAGGAAAATGGAAAAGAATGGACAATCCTTGCCTTTATGGAAAATCCGGTTCAGGGATTGGGATTAAAGGTAGCGAAAGATGAAGCAACCAAAAATGCTTTGAAAAAAGTACTCCCCAGGATATTCCGTGATAATGAGATCTTCGAGGGGAAAACCATTGTTGACTGTGATTTCTTAAACAACCAGCTATTCCCTGATATTATCCATAATATCCTTAAATGGATGTGTTCAGGAGATTCTTTTTTACAGAATATGCCAGAGGGCAAAAAAGATGTTTTCATAAATATTTGTAAAACCCAGTATGATTTCACACCAAATCATAAAAACATATTTTCTATAGCGGAGAAATTAGGGGCACAGAGAAACCAGTGGAAGTACGTGTGGCAAATGTATGCCAATGCACCGAAAAAATATCCCGAAATTGAAGAACTGCTTCGCTCCGGCAAGCCTGAGGATCTGGGTGAAGGAGTATTTGGTATCCCGGAAGAAAGTTGGCCACAGGTAAATGAACAATTGGAAAATGAACTTAGAGAATCTCTTGAGAGGTTAGCAAAGTCATCACCTGATAAGTTATTGGCTAAGCTGAATGAATTGAATCAGCAGCATCAGAAAAGAAGAGATTGGGTCTGGTCTGAATTGGGTTATTCACCATTATGTAATTCACTGCCTTTTCTTGTTGAAATGGCTGAAATAGCGTCAAAATCATTCCCGTCTCTATCAATAGATGAGATAAGAGATTATTATAAAACCGAAGGGTATTTGGCAGATCAAAACATGCGGAAAGCATTTGCTACTGTCAAATCCGATAAGGATAAACTGGTAATAAAATCCATTATCCGTTTGCTTTATGCTCCCTGGCTGGAATCAATAACGAAGAAATTCCAGGCACTGATCCAGAAAGACCCCGCTGTTTTCACAGATAAAACTGCTGTAACTGAATCTGAATCATATGTTTTATTTGTTGATGCTTTACGGTTTGAGTTGGCGAAAGAATTTGAACAATGCTTATTAAAATTTGGGTACAAGACAAATCTGATTTCGGCCTGGTCAGCAATACCCACAGTTACACCAACAGCGAAACCAGATGTATCTCCATTAGCAACCGAAGTATCAGAAACAAGCAAATTCGTTGAATTCCGTCCTCAGCTATGCAATGGTAAAGACCTGCAGAGTGCATCATTTAAAGAGTCATTGGAGTCGCTTGAATTCACCGTAATTAAAAGTGGTGACACAATAGACGTAGAAAAGAAATACTGGCAGGAAATAGGTGACATTGACAAAAAGGGGCATGATGAGCAATCAGGGATTGTCAAGCGCATCGAAGAACTGTTTGATTATGTTCGGGAAATCATCGATTCTGCGTTTGAAAAAGGAATCAAAAAGATCAAAATAGTTACTGACCATGGTTGGTTATTACTACCGGGCGGATTGCCGAAAACTCAATTGCATGAAGGCCTCGCAGAAACCCGCTGGGGCAGATGTGCATTAATTAAGGAAGGAGTGAAATCAGAACTTTTACAACTTCCGTGGCGTTGGAATCCATCTGTCTTTATTGCGTATGCTCCGGGAATATCTTTTTTCAAAGCTAATGAGGAATATGCTCATGGAGGGATATCTGTTCAGGAGTGTCTTTTACCGGTATTAATCATTGAAAATACAATTGAATCTGGTCTGGCGCCAAAGATTATAAATTCCAAATGGGTAGGCCTCAAATGTGCAGTTGAAACAGAAAATTCCGGCAAAGATTTTACTATTGATATACGTACCAAATTCAATGCTGAAACCACAACCATTGTAATTTCAAGGAGCAAGGCAGTAATAGAAGATAAGGGCAGTTTAATGGTAAGCGATGATGCGGAATCACAATCAGCGACCATTGTATTATTAGATGAAAAAGGAAGGATCAGAGATAAAAAAGTAACAACTGTTGGTGAATAAAATATACCGCTATGGAATTAGATAAATTAGACCAGATCTCGGCACAAGCCTTTGAAGGTTATATAGTTCGCAAAGATTTACTTGAACAATTCAGGAAGACTTATCCTGTGCCAACCTACGTGATTGAGTTTCTGTTAGGGAGGTACTGTGCTACAACAGATGAACAGGAGATTCAGGAAGGTCTTGAAATTGTATCAAGACAACTGAAAGACCGCACGGTAAGGCCTGGCGAAGAAGAGTACTTTAAATCAAAAGCCAGAGAGCAGGGATCGATCAAATTGATCGATATCATTACCGCAAAGTTGGATACAGCATCCGACAGTTATGTGGCTACCTTGCCAAGCCTTCAGTTGACAAAGGTTCGCATTTCTGCTGAAATGGTTAATGCGAATGACAGGATGCTTACAGGCGGTTTCTATGCTGAGGTCGAACTGCAATATGACGCTGCTATTGCGCAGGAGAGTAACGGCAGGCCTTTCGGAATCACCAACATTCGTCCAATCCAGTTATCGCAGCGAAATGTTCTGGATATTTTATTCAAGGGACGGGAAAATTATACACTTGAAGAATGGAAAGATTTATTGATTCGCAGTGTTGGGATGGAGCCATCCATGTTGTCGGAAAAGGCCAAAAATGTGCTGTTTGTTCGTATGATCCCTTTCGTTGAGAGGAACTATAACCTCATTGAATTAGGCCCCAGAGGGACAGGTAAATCGCACTTGTATCAACAAATTTCGCCTTACTCGCACCTTGTCTCTGGCGGTAAAGCTACCGTTGCGAAAATGTTCGTGAATATGGGCAGCGGGGAGAGAGGCCTGGTATGCAAATATGATGTTGTCTGTTTTGATGAAGTATCCGGAATTTCCTTTGACCAGAAAGATGGAGTAAACATCATGAAGGGGTATATGGAAAGCGGTGAATTCAGCCGGGGGAAAGAACCCATACGTGCTGATGGCGGGATTGTCATGGTTGGAAATTTTGAAGTGGATGTCGAACACCAGCAACGGATAAGTCATCTTTTTGGTCCATTGCCGAAAGAAATGAGAGATGATACTGCATTTATGGACAGGATACATGCCTATATTCCAGGATGGGATTTCCCAAAACTTAATAAATCATTTTTAACAAATCATTTCGGATTGGTCAGTGATTTTCTTGCAGAATGCTGGACACGGTTAAGAGACATCAATCGGATCCACTCTGTACTGGGACGCATTGATTACGGAAGTGCTTTAAGCGGCAGGGATATCTCAGGAGCAAACAAAACCTTAAATGGGTTGCTTAAATTGATGCAACCTAATCCTGAAGCACCAGTGCCGGATGAATTGTTGGAATGGGCAATAAAAGTTTCCCTTGAATATAGAAGACGGGTGAAGGAACAGCAAAAAAGAATTGGTTCTGCTGAGTTTCGGAACACCCACTTCAGTTACCGGCTCGGAGAAAATGGAGTTGAAACATTTGTTACAACCCCCGAAATCCATAGCGAAAGTACTATTACTGAAGATCCATTACCACCCGGCCAAATCTGGGCAATTAATGCCGGTGGCAGTGAAGAGCCAAATGGATTGTACCGGATTGAAGTCAGTTCAGGCCCAGGTTCTGGTGTAAAGATACTTAACAGACCAATACCACCTCAGTTTCAGGAAAGCGTCAGATATGCGGAACAGAACCTATATAGCAAGGGCAAAGAACTGGTAGGTGACCGAGATCCCCGTTCCCATGAATTTTCAGTACAACTGAGAGCATTTGATGCTTCCAAGAGTGGGGATGGAATGGGTATGGCAGTCCTGATGGCCATGTGCAGTTCAATTCTTGAAAAGAATACCAAAGGGGGATTGGTAATAGTTGGTCAATTGAACCTTGGCGGATCCCTTGATCTGGTTTACGGCGCCGTTAACATCGCCGAAATAGCAGTTGAGAAAGGGGCAACTACGTTGCTCATTCCTTTGAATGCTCGCAAGCAGCTGAACGAGTTGTCCGATGATATGATCACTAAAATTAATATCCAGTACTATACGGATTTAAGGGATTGCTTGGTTAAGACTTTATTGGAATAATGTATGCCCTACCTCCGTATCAATTTTAATGGTTGATACATAATCTGAAAGTAAGTAAGCTTCCCTTAACAAGCAGAATACTTTAGATATATTAAATGCTGTTTTGGGGGTGACTATAGTTAGATCTATTCAGTGAGTAACTCCTGAGAATCAATTCCTGAAATATATTTCTACATAAATTCATATGATACTTGGTTAGTGGCTCTCCAAATTTGTGTTTCGATGCAATCATTTTCAATTACTTCAACACCTTGAAGACACAACGGTCTGAGATATTCCTTTTTTGAACTAGGGATAGGAATAAACTTGAATCTCTTATTTACAAATACATCATTAAGGTGCAACATGTCAGCAGGAGTTATTTCATCTTGATATGCAAAAGTGTCAGGTAGAAAAACCACTTTGCATTTTTATTTAAAAGTTGCACAACTGAAATTTTTACGATGGCAAACAAAAAGATATTGAAATAGTGTCTAACTTGAAGATTGGCGCACCGTTTCTTTTTGCCTGCAGACTGAAACGCTATATTATCGATTTACCGAAGTACAGCTTTACAGAAAACGTTTACCAGTTTAACGCAAACATTTTGTTCAGTCTTAACCTGACGCTTTACAACTTTATTCAATATGACAATGAGAGCGGCATAATAGGGTTGCAGTCAAGATTAAGGTGGATCTTAAAACCCGGTAACGAAATACTTTTCGTATGGAATTCAAAATATGTTGAATCTGATTCCAGGTACATTACTGACACCGGATCACTGAGATTCAAGATAAAACATAATATAAGATTCTAAAAATCAATGCTATATTAACATATTGCTTTCCGATTTTGTTCCAGTCAGCCTCTGATGTTCAATCATGCCACAGTAAGATATGGCATCTGTCAGGGCAAAGTCTTTGAGCCATATCAAGAGTTGACTCTTTAAACCGTATTTTATCTTCAGACCGCATCTGGGCGAGAAGGGTAATGCGGTTAACAGAGCCGCCACGGAAATAAGAATCAGATGCCGACACTTCATGAACTACAAGGTCGTATCATTCAATACCTGAATCTTCAAAAATAAAAATTGCCAGAAAGTAATCCTGCCGTAGTGGTGTGTTATTCAATTAACCTATCAATCTGGGACTTCAATTTGGGCAGATGTGAGGTTATCATATCCCAGATATTTTCGTCTGATACAGAGTCGTATCCGTGAATTATTTGATTTCTCAAACCAATGATTCTTTGCGCATTATCAATTGGAAAGTCAGGATCAATTTTGAGGATACGGTTTATCGCCTCTCCAATTATTTCAAGGTTTCTCTCAATAGCACTCTTGAAAAGAAAGTTCTCCTTATAGCCCTTCAGGTCTTTGGGACCTGTTTCAAAGAAAAGATAAATTTCATCTATGGCTATTTTGATGTCATATAGACACTTAAGCACTTTCTCGTTCATAGACCAGCTTTTTCTCTCTATCAAGAACTTTTCTGAAGATTGGATTTCTGACAGCCTGGTTTTCGACCAGGTCTACTGGTCTCTTCAATAAAGCTTCCAGCTTTTCCTTGAAATCCATATAGTTGTTGAAATATTCCTGAATATCCACGATGCTGAATTCAACCAGAAAATCTATATCACTTTCATCATTGAAGGTATCTGTAAGTATAGAACCGAACAAATATAGCTCCCTGACCTTGTGGCGCTTACAGAGCTTGATAATTTGATCGATATTTCTCTCTATGATATTCATGTAACAAAGATTAGAAACTTCCTGCATAAGGTCTTCGGAGTTGAATAGCCCCACCACTCAGTTAAATATTTTCATGCACTAGTGTCATGTCAATTATGAATTGACGGATATAATCTGTGTAATTTTACTCTAGCATTTGTGGTTGTAAACTGCCATTTTATTTTTGCATCCTTATTATTTCGATGGTTTTGCCAGGCTTTAAC
>Ga0209723_1000519_pt1 | contig 71150 bp, 63 predicted proteins | sample BiotimSIPDNA_2_FD_185750 | JGI IMG/M metagenome (GOLD analysis project Ga0209723, IMG submission 185750) | Anaerobic biogas reactor microbial communites from Washington, USA - Biogas_R2 time_0 SIP DNA (SPAdes) (version 2) | ecosystem: Engineered > Bioreactor > Anaerobic > Unclassified | place... | reverse complement strand
GCTGAACTATTTGCGAACGCTGGCAGGATGGGAGCCAGACAGTTGGGTTTCATGCGCCGTGCGCTAACCGAATTGTATTATGAGGCCGGCGTTCTGACCGGTGACCCCAAGCTGCAGAATGGTCCCTTAGGGCATCTGCAGGATGAACATGAAGTGGAGTTAATCCGCAATGAGCGTCAGAGTCTTGGTGAGGATCCGGATGATCTTCATCCTGGAACCTTATTAGAAAGTCTCTCGCCTTCCGAACTACAAGCTCTTGCGGTCTATCGTAGCCGGAAATTGGATGTTTCCAAATGGGTTGATCGTCTGCGCACCTACAAAGAGAAGCTTGAACGTGATCAAGTAAGTCGTACCAGTCTGGAGGGAGTCCTCCTTCGATTGGAGCAGTTCTCCGAAGGACATATGGCAAAGCAATACGGATCTTCAGCCAGTGGAACCGGCGTGGAAGATTTGGGATTGATGGGCAACACTGATAATCCCTGGGGAGTCATTGTCATCGAAGGTGGCGCTGAAATGGATGAATACTCCAAAGCAGCATTGCTCTCATTATTGGCCAGCATATTGTATTCGGATGCGGTCACCCGCCGGCGCGAAGCCTTGGGCGGCAAACATTTCCCACCCATGCAAATCTTCTTTGAAGAAGCGAATAAAGTCCTAACTGGCGTCTCAGGTGGAGCCGCTTCTGATCAGGGATCAGGAGAGTCGGGTAACCCGGTCAGCCATCTTTTTCAAACGATGTGGCGTGACGGAAGAAAATACAACGTTTTTCTGCATCTGATGGCTCAAACCGTAAGCGAGTTACCCTCAGGCATCCTATCCTCCTGTGCGAATGTATTTGTTTTCCAAACCAAAGATCCCAAAGATCGGGATTTGATCTTGCCGCATTTAGGCCGCTCCGAAAAAGGGCTGGTCAATACCGAATACAAACGCTACCTGGCGCGCATTCCGCGTACGTATGCGATTGCCAAGTTGGGTTACAGCGATGATGTGTTCTGGCTGGAACCAGTGTTAGTCCGCCCGATGATCATCCGTAGCAATGAACCCTCTGACCTCGAGATTACCCAGGAATTGGGAGCTGTTTCCCTGGAACGGACAGCTTCTGACATCCTGGCAACCAATCGATCCCATTGACGCTTCGCGTCGGGGCATACTGAATCCAATGATTTTTAAAAAGGAGAAAGAATAATCCATGCAAACAAAAAAACGTTCCCCCATTGCCGCAATTGTACTTGCCGTTGTCATCGGTTTGCTTGTGATCGCCCTTTTGAACGGGGTGATCCGTCCAACTCAGGTGGTGGTCGCCAAAGTCGCCATCGCCCCTGGAACCGTTCTGACTGACCAATTGGTTGAGCTGCGTACCATTCCGATGGGAGCTAAACCTGCGGATGCTACTTCAAAAATTGAAGATGTGACCGGGAAGATCCTGGCTGTTGGACGAGCTCCGGGGGATCTGATCGTTACCTCCGTTTTGGGAGAGATAGCCAGTGCAGGTATTCCTGCTGAACTTCCAGAAGGGCATGTTGCTCTGGCGATCCATGTCGACCTGGCTAGCGGCGTGGCTGGTTTACTTCGTCCAGGGCAAACCGTTACGGTGATTGGTATGATTTCTCCAGATATTCTCAAGGCGAGTACCACCTCTGTGTTTACTGCACCGATTGCGGAATTTACTTCACCCATTGTTTCACTCACCCCTGGTGTGAGCGCAACACCTACCCCAACTCCTACCCCCGCTCCGCCGGCTTCTCCTCTCGCTCGGTTGGCAATCACAGGTGTGCGAGTTCTCCTAGTGCCTCAATCGTTTCGTTATGAAGAGGTTCCAGCCGGTGCCAGTGAAGAAGAATTGTTTTCCTCTGCTCGAACGAGCATGTCAGCTCAGGAAGGCAGTGTGATCGTTCTGGATGTTCCCACGGGGTTGATCGAGGTAACTCCAGGATTCAAGGTTGATCCGGCAACCTTACTGGCTGCTCTCGACCAATATGGCATTATTCACCTTGCCTTGGAACCAACCTCAGGGTTGGCGTTGGATGTTGCGGACGTGATTACCCTCAATCTGGGTGAGTTGTATAACGAGATGAACGATTATCGAAAGAAATAGGTCAAAATGAGCGATAACGCTTACCAAACCAATAAAATCACCGTCATGCTGGCAGGAGCCGGCCATGATGTTGTTTACTACCAGATGCAGCAGCCGATCCTGGCAGACCAACGCTTTATGATCTCAGGTCACGCCGCTCAATGGTCCATGTTCGAGACGAACTTGAACAACCTGCGGCCTGATCTGGTGATCGTCCAAACAGATATCGCTCCTGATCCGGATACCCTGATTCGTTCCCTTCAGAAAATTTCCGCCTGGCGTGGAATTGCGATTGTAGTACTGCCTTTGGCCCAAAAAGATTTTCAGGGAGCTTTTACCAAAGTGGATACTGTGCGTGGAGTTTTCGTCGCGCCAGTCAATTGGACTGAGATCATCCAAGCTGCTTATGGTGCTGCGATGACAGCCCGGGCAAGTCTGACTCAAGCTGCACCCATGCAGCAAGGGGTATCCGGCTATTCCAACAGCGGAACATCTGCGTATATCACCGGCACGAAAAGGATCGCTGTCCTATCGCACGCGGGTGGGTCTGGTTGCTCTACCATCGCTGAAAACCTGGCTTATGAATTATCTGTCCGCCTCAGCGTGAAAACGTTGCTGGTGTCCATGGGGTTGCCACCAGCTGCTGCGCCTCATTTAGGGTTACGGTATGTCCCTAATTTAACCGAATACTTTGATCGTCCGGGCAAGGCAGCTTTTCAGGCAGCCATCCAACGCAAGGAAAATTTGGAGATCTTGCTTGCGCCAGAATCCTCCTTGGAATACATGCACATTCTGGAAAACTCAAGTAAAGGAACCGGAGAAGGCAGCATCAATGGGATGTTGATTGACTCGGAAGATGGTCGCTATGCCGCTATTGTCATGGATGTGCCAACCACAGAAGATTTGTGGATGATGCATTCAATCATTTTTGCCAATTATGCCTTGATCGTTGCCCGACCTACTCTGGCTGACTTAACTGCGATTCGACATACCCTCACCTTATTGTTGACCGGCTTAAAGAGTGAAAAACGCCTGGCCCGAGATTCGATTTACCTGGTTCTAAACCAAACTTCTGATCGCAGCAGCTTTACCCCCCGATTATTCCAGGAAGAGCTTTCCAAATCCTTGGGGTGGGCTCCACCCATCGCAGCCATTGTACCTTTTGATCCAGGGGTTCCTCAGGCACAAGATGATGGCTTGATGCCGGTGACACGAGGTGATGAGTTTGCCAAAGGGATCCGCGCCATCATCAACACTTTATTTCCCTTGGTGGAAAACAATCTCGCTCGTGCGGATGGGAAAAAGGGTATTTTGCGCCTACCCAAAATACGATTTACGTAGAATAGCATTTTTGTCTTTTGAGTTGGAAAAGTTACATAATGTTGGAGGTTACCTATGCCGGGAATATTAGGTTTATACGACACTGCCACGAATGGGAATAACCTGGACGAATCTATCCGGTCTGAAGTTTTCAACGAGGTGATCGATCAGATCAACCATGATTTCCCAACTTCTGTTCTTCAGAGTCCGAATGAAACCGATCGGCAGCGCATTCGGGAGCGAGTCGAGGCACAGATTGCTGCGGCGCTAAGAAAACGCAACTGTCGCCCTGGTACCCTTCAGGAAGCTGCCATTGCTGAGGAACTCACCCGGCGGATATTGGGATTGGGTTTTTTGGATTTGCTTTTGCCGCCGGCTCGCACAGATATCTCTGAAATCACCATTTACTCCAGCGGCCTTCTTCAAATCATGCGTAAAGGGTCCGTTCGTTGGGAGACCATCGAACTGCGGCCTAAACCTGGTGAAATCTGGCGTGTATTGGATCGCTTGATTGGTCCGCAAAACAAAACTTTGAATGAGACCAACCCAAGTATCAATGCCAAATTGCCGGCAACGACACATAATCCAGGTGGTGGACGGATCAAGGCGCTTCACCCAGTCATTGCACCGCCAGGTCGTAATCCTTCTATCAATATCCGCCTTTATGAACAAAAGCCAGTCAAACCAGAGTGGTTATTGGAGCGTGGAATGATGAGTTCCGAAATGATGGAGGTTCTTCGTCAGGCCATGGAGAAAGGAGCCCGCATCCTGATTTCCGGAGGAACCCGAACCGGAAAGACCACCTTGCTTAGTGCTTTATGCAATTTCTTGCCTACGATCTGGCGTATCGTGAAGATCGAGGACCCAGAGGAAATCTGGGTAGATCGTCCGACCGTCCAGACGGTGGAAGCCCGCCCGCAGGCGATTGGCACGGATGTCCGGCCGTATACTCTGGCAGACGGAGTCGATGATGCCATGCGAATGTCACCTGATTACCTGGTCATTGGAGAGGTACGTGATGGCGTAGCAGCCATGAGTTTATTCCGGGCTTTGATGACGGGGCACAGCGGAGCCTGTACCTTCCATGCGGACAGTCCCCGTGAAGCAGCTCGCCGATTAGCAACAGTCATGGGCGCGGATGCTGGAGTAAAGCCACACGAAGCCAATCAGATGATTTGTGATGCAGTTGATTTGCTGGTACAGATCGGCATCCGTCACGAAGTTCGCCGGGTGATTGCCATATCCAATGTGTCCAAGGATTTGAAGAACGGTGACGTATATTTTGAACCAATCTATCGATATAAGGAAGACTCGTCTGTGGAAGAACCTTATTGGGAAAAAATAGGGGAATTGAAATAAACAAGGGTGTAGAAAAATGTGGATGACAGGTATTCGTAAGCTGTCACAGAATATCAATAAGTGATGAGTTACGAGTTGCGCCTCACGGCTTTTGATCAGGTGAATGGAGTAAAATAGGAATGGGACTTTCATTTTGTTTTCAATTGATTATATGAATTAAAAAGATGCTTGGATTCACGATCTGCGGCTTATTAAATAACTTAGGATTTTTAATGAAAAAGTCACTTTACATACTGCTAACCGCATTGATGTCCATAGGGCTTGTGGCCTGTAGCGCACCCACCGCAACAACGACCCCGTCTTTCGTGGCTACGGAGATTTCCGCTGTCGTGGATTTTGCCGACCCTGTTCTCGAAGCTATGGTCCGCAGCGCGATCGGTCAGCCAGAGGGTGACATCTCCCTCGCTCAAGCCAGGGCCGTCACCAGGCTTGACCTCAACGATGAATTGCAGGCCTACCTCTCGCAGAAACCCCAGATCACAGATATCAGTGGTCTCGAAGCCTTCACCAACCTCGAAACCCTGGACCTTTCCACTCTCGCCGTCACGGATATTTCGCCGCTGGCAGGGCTAACCAGCCTAACTGCCCTCTCCCTTGCCGGCAACCCGGTCGCGGATGTCTCGCCTCTCGCCGGGCTGACCGGTCTCAAACTCCTCATCCTTTCCGGCAGCCAGGCACCGGACTTCAGCGCGCTCGCAAACCTGGTCAATCTGCAGGTTCTCCTTCTTGATAATTCGACCATCTCTGACCTCACTCCCCTGGCCGGGCTCTCCAAGCTGCGGCAGCTTCACCTAGCCAACTCCTCCGTGGAGGACCTGTCCCCACTTGAACCCATCTACGCCAATCTCACAGACAAGGATTTCATCATCGCCACCACCCTGGCTGAGCTCGGCTTCACCCTGGATGAGAACAGCCACCAGGCTTACTTTGAAAACGAGGACACCTCATTCACCATCCACCACGTCGCCTGGGGTCAACCTCCAGAGGAGTGGCACACCAATACCATCCGCACTTCCATGTACACGGAGAGCGGTCATAAGGTCTTATTAGGTTACTATGGTAATCAAAATGCCTACGTCTTCATGATCCACAAGGAAGGCGAACCCCTGGTGAACTACGTCTACGATGCCAAAAACGACACCCTCAACATCGCAGAAGAAGATCGCGCGAGGATAGAGCAGGTGATGCGGGAGGTATTTGAGGTCTTGGAAGGCGAAGATCCATTGCTCGCTCCCATGCGCATTTTCCGCGACTTGGTTAAAGATACCTTCGGCATGACCGCTGAAAAGTTATTCGCGCTGCCTTTTGCGCCGCCGACGCTCAAGAACCTGGGTTTCCACCCGGATGAAGCGAACGCGGTTTATTTATTCGAACAGCGTGGCGAAAGAGATGTAAACATGGAAGTCCACCGACCCGAATGGGGTGAGAGGGAGCACGACGTTCGGTTTAATACGCCCTTAAGGGAGGGTTATCGCATTGTTGTCACCTGGCATGCTGCCGAAAGAAAATTCATAGCAAGTGCGGATGATGACTCCCAGGGCGGCGCAAGTTTTGAATATTTCATCGATACCGGCGAGTACCTCGATATCTGGTGCAGCTACAAAGACAAGACCGTGGAGGAATATTTCATCAAAGCCTACAACGACCCCGCCATCACGGATGTTTACCAGCACTCCATCGACCTGATGGTGCAATACGTCAGTGATACATTTGGCATGACGATCGAGGAGCTGTATTCATTACCGACAGGTGAATAAATGGCAAAAAGCGGCCGCCTAGGTTGCATGGTTTGCACCGTCCTGCAAAAAATGTGCAGAACTTTTTGACTGAATTATGAAAATTGCTTGACTACCCGAGAAATAGCCGATTATTTTTTGCATTTCCGAGGACCATGTAAGCAGAATTGTTAATCTTAGCAAACCCCAATTTTTGGTAGTATTCGCCTAATTTGATTGGTTCTGTTGAACCTTTATTTATGTCAGCACATTGCCAGTCAATATAATTTTGTTTAATATGTTTAGATGAAAATTCAAATGGGGCGGGCTTAATTGCGACCACACTTACGCCAGTGGAGAAACGTTGAATAAGATTTCGCAAAACTATTAACCCAAGATTGTGTCCACGATATTCTTGGCGAATCCCTATTCGATCAATTATTAATACATTGTTTCCACGAAGAACTAATTCAGAGTCAAGAAAATTGGTTAGTTCTTTAGTGAATTCTTCGTCGTCATAATTGATAAAACTTTCGAAGAATTCCAACGTCTCAGCTGAACAATCGTATACGTCAAAAAGAGACAACTCATTTTCTACGGCGGAATTTGCATCAATAAAAAGCATCCGAATAGCTCCAATAATTTCTTCATGCTCTTTCCCCTCGTTATTCTCAGGGGAATAATAAATGAGTCCATCAAGAATAATCACATAATCACTTGGATCTTCCAAATCCAACGGAATTCTAATAGGCTCAATCCCTATTAATATTCGGTTTAATAAAACGGATGTTTTTGTAGAATCCATTTGAATCTCCTCCATTTTGCTAAAATAATTTTGAATTTATCATTGGCATTTCATTGGTTAGCGGGTTGTGTTTGTAAAAAACAGGAAATATCTGATGACCATCAATTAATACTAATTAAAAATAATCATTGATCCAAGGTGGGAGAATTAAGGAGACGATAATTTGTATGTTTTATTGGATAAAGTAAATGAGAAGTTTTTAATTAATCATTATAAAAAGACAAAAGATCAATCAATAATTCCTTCCAATTTGCGTGACGAAAAGGATGGAGTAAAATAACGATACTTAACTTTCCAATTTCCAGTAAAAAAGTCGTCAATTGATATAAACAGGATGTTTACCGCAGACAATCGAGTTGTAATTACACCAGACACCTGGCTCATTTCAGACACACATTTCTTCCACGAAAACATCGGAAGATATTGTAAGCGTCCCGAAAACTGGCAAGAACTTATCATCAGGAACTGGAATGATTTAATCTCACCAAAGGATACAGTCCTTCACTTGGGTGATTTTGCTTTGGGCAAGAAAAGCAATTTCGAATGGTTAATCAGTACGTTAAATGGTAGATTGATTTTGATTCAAGGCAATCATGATCGCCTGAGTCAAACCTACTGTGAAGTACATGGCGTGTCTCTGATTAAAAATTCATTTCAGATTGTATTGAAACCCCGAATAAACCTGGTTTTTTCGCATCGCCCGATCGTCCCCCTTGACGATGGGTGGATCAACCTTCATGGACATATTCATAATGTTCCACCGCCACCTGAAGGTTCCAACCTGGGACCCAACCATATCAATATGAGCATCGAGGTCAGAGAATACCGACCTTGGAGATTAAAAGACATCATAGACCATTTATGCTAAATCACTGCGATATCAATTAGTCTAACTCCACACCAAATGAAAAGGCAAATCGGCATTTTTATATGGGGACAAATGCTACTTATTAGAATGCCGTTTTATATTCTAAGGATCTGTATAGAGGTTCCCTCATTCCCATGGATGAATAGGGGAGTGTAAAAATCGATTGAGATTTATACTAATTACAATTATAATAATTGTGATTAGTATAAATCTAACCGTCTTCTCTTGGAGGGAACCATGTTCATTGACCGAAAGATAGAACTTGATTTATTGGACCAACGCTATCAATCAAATCAGGCAGAACTTTTCGTCTTGTACGGCCGCCGCCGAGTTGGGAAAACGGAATTGTTGCGTGCATTTTGCGCAGATAAATCGCATGTCTTTTTTATTGCCACATTAAGTAGTGATTCAGAGCAATTGGCTACATTCTCTCAACAAGTGTACGGTTTCACCCACGCAGATGTTCCCTCAGGATTTACGTTCCCTTCCTGGGAAGCAGCTTTGCGTGCGCTGGGTGAACTCCCCATGCAACCCAAACCGATCATCGTTCTGGATGAATTTACTTATTTAATCAGCGGGAATAAAGCCATTCCATCCATTTTGCAAAAAGTGTGGGACGAAACACTCAAAAATTCACAGATCATGATGGTGTTATGTGGATCATATATTGGCATGATGGAAACAGAAGTGCTCGGATATCAAGCGCCTCTGTATGGTCGGAGAACAGCAAGCACTCTCCTCCGACCCATGGACTTGGCTTCCTCAGCACTGTTCTTTCCAGGCTATTCTGCTGAAGAAAAATTCATCACCTGGGCGGTTGTTGGTGGAATGCCATATTACCTGCGCACGTTTCAGGATAGCCGGGATGTTTACACCAATATCCGCCAACATATTTTGGATGCCCAAAGTGGCACGTTGTTCAACGAACCGCGTTTACTTCTCATGGAGGAACTTAGAGAGCCGCGGAACTATTTTTCCATTTTGAGGGCAATCGCGCAAGGCCGAACGCGTCTGAACGAGATTGCACAAGGCGCTGGTATAGGGGATGTAACGACGGTTGCGCGTTATCTGGATATTCTCCAGCAAATGAGATTAATTACACGGCGTGTGCCGGCAACCGAAACGCAACCGGAAAAGAGTAAAAAAGGAATTTACCAAATTGACGACCATTTCCTGCGTTTCTGGTTTCGCTATGTTCATCCGAATCAAAGCAGTCTTGATCTTGGATTAGCGGATTCGATTCTCCACCAGCGGATCAAACCAGATCTGGATCATTTTGTCGCCACTGCCTTTGAGGAAGCAGCGATAACATTCACCGGCCGTTTAGCGCAAGCAGGTGAATTGGACTTTTTCCCTGAGCGGATTGGAGGATGGTGGAATCGGGATGCTGAGATTGATGTTCTCGCGATCAACCTTACAGAAAAGATTGCCTTGGTAGGGGAGTGTAAATGGGCAGTTCATCCGATTGACACCAGTGTTTTGGATGATCTCAAGCAAAAAGTTGAAGTCTTGACGAAAGACCATGATATTAAGAAAGTCCAATTTGCCCTATTTTCTCGAAATGGCTTTACTTCTGACTTGGAAGCCAAATCTAAGGATGAAGGAGTATGCTTATTTACAGTGGATTCACTTGTAAACAGTAATTGATCAGATATTCATTGTCCCCCTAGGATAAGCCCTTTTCGCTTGCTATACTCAATCTAATCTGACAACTTAATTAATTATTCTTTCAATCGTTAGCCGGACTCTACCTGCTGGATGCGCACATCAAAGGCGCATGAGCACGAGTGTCTGGCTTTTGTTTTTAAAACTTACCTGGAGGATCTATGACGATATTAATTCCAGTGGTTGGGCTCTTATCCACTACTTTGGTGCTCTTACTGTGGTATCCAAAGCAAATCAAAACGGGTAGATTATCCGCTTTATATACTGTTGATTCAGCCCGAACTCTATCCAGCCTCGATCAAAAATCGCTGGAGTATAAACTATTAGCCTCCGGTCTGAATATCAAACCCGTTACCTTCCGCTTACTGCGTATCGCTGCTGGTGTATGCGGCATGGTCATTGCCTGGCTGTTCCTCCCCGGTCTACCAGCAATTGTTATTGGGGGAATCCTAATTTACATTCCTGGCGCATGGTTGGATGATCGGGTGAAAAGTCGTGGTCGGAATATTGACCAGCTGCTCCCAATTGCTATTGGTCGGACTGCTGCTGGTCTACTCGCTGGTGGATCCGTACCCGATGTTTTACAACAAGTCGGTGAGTCCTTGGAGATGGAAAAAACCAATCCACTCACCCCAGAGTTTATTCTCACTGCTTCAGAAATGCGAATCAAAGATAGGGTGGAGGCATTGCGAAGTCTGGCATCGCGCAGCCCTTCTGTGTCCCTGGCCAATCTAGCTCAACTGTTGGAAGGATATACCGAAGCAGGCGGACGAGCCTACACCGCGGTCCTCATGGATATCTCAAGTCGGGTTCAGCAAATCCTGATTGCACGGAATCGTGCCCAGGCGAAAGCCGGCGATTCCCTGGTTTCTGCAAAAGTCCTGCCAGCTGTCTTGATCCTCATTCTGATTTATCTCAGCCAGGACCCAATGGTGCGCTCTTCGTTAACCGCCCTCCCTGTTCAAATCGTAATTGGTGGCACGATGGCAGCCATGGTGGGTGGGTACTTCATTATCCGTTCCATGATTATGGAGGCAGTGTAGATGACAGCACTCATTTATCTCACCGGAATCGCTGTTTTTGCATTGGTTATCTACCTGACACTTGAACTTGCACCTGCAGCACCTACCGGGCGTTTGTCTGAGATTCTTACTCCTGCGGATGGCGTTATCCTGACCGGATGGCGTAAATCCCTATCCCCCCTAGACAAGCCTGTATCTAGATGGACGCCAGCTGGTTTTTTACGGAAAACACGGGCAGATCTGTATTGGGCTCATATCGGAGATCGCTGGAACGATTGGAACGAAGTGCAATTTACCTCTCTGCGGGTGGCTTTAGCTGTAGCAGGGTTTGGATTGGGGATGGTAGCCACTGCAGAACCAGTATTTGCATTGGTAGGTGGATTGGTCGGATTTCAATATCCTGCTATGTCTATGGGCGGGGTTGCCCGTCGTTATCGCCGTCAGTTTATTGCTCAACTTCCAGAATTTGTTCAGCTAGTTTCAGCCCAGATGTCTGCAAATGTATCGATGGAAGAAGCCTTGCGTCGGACAGCTCAAGCGCAAAGCTTGGTAGGCAAATGGATGCAGTGGGTTCTTCAGATGGCGCAAGGTCGTGATCTGATTGAGCAAATGCAACGCGAAGCCCAGGAATCGCATCTCCCCGAATTGATCGGCATGTCTGTTCAATTGGAATTCATCCGACGCGGTACTGCCCAACAGGAATTGATGGGACAGCTGGCAACCAGTATTGCAGCTGATTATATCGGCTCCGCTGAGCAGCGAGCAGAAAAAGTGGGATCCGAACTGGTAATCCCAATGGTGGTTTTTTATTTCCTGCCATTCCTGGTGACGTTGTTGGCTGTAATCGGATGGCCAATTGTCCAGAATCTAGGTGCGATGTAATGGTCACCAATCCCCTCCATTTCATTCGGAAACATTCTGATCGCATACGTGACCTGGTTGGTTTTGGCTTCTTCCTTTTTGCCACGCTTATATCCGGGTTGGCGGCCTGGCAGCATCCTTCTATCCTGGCCTGGCTTTTTGCGATTCATAACGGGTTGCTAGCTTTCTTTTACACCCGGCGAAAACCGGCGAAACAATATGATCGCACCGGATTATGGCTCGGAATGATCGCCGCATTCTTGCCCACATTCACAACTTCCAGCCATAGTGAGTGGTATTTGCTCTTACCTGCCCTGGCTGGCTACTCGCTGATCTTGTGGTCTCTCATCACTTTAGGATCACGTTTTGGGGTTGCTCCTGCGGATCGTGGCCTGACCAGTCGTGGTCCCTATCGGTTTTTGCGTCACCCGATGTATCTAGGAGAACTGGTGTTCAGGGCAATGATGGTTTTCAGTTCTCCAGATTGGTTCACTGCCATTCTTTTATCTGTTGCTCTGACATTCATTCAATGTTGGCGAATCCTTCGAGAAGAAAAAATGATTGACGGATATGCCTGCTACATGCGGATTGTACCTTGGCGATTGATTCCTGGACTCTGGTGAAAAATTTGGCGCGGAACTTTTCAAACATGTGCTTTGCGTTGGCTTTGAGTATCGCCCTACTCATGAATTCATTTGCGGTCCAAGACGAATTAGTCTGGTTAGCGGTGTTGAGTGTATTTGTTTCTGCCATTCTGACCAATTTGCCCTTTGCAGGGTGCTTCGCAATATGTCCTCGGTCCATGGGAATTGCCGGGATTAGTGGTTTATCCATCGTGTATATCAAGTTGGGTAGCAGTTCACTTCCTGGAACCATTTTGACGGTCTTAACCACCTTGCTTTTGGTTACTGCGGTGCTACTGGCAATCTATGCAGATTTGTCCTACCCATCAAAAAACATCCAAGGAGATGAAAAATAGCATGAAATTTAGTTTTGGAAATTCCTTTAATTTGAAACGGAATTCGGCTCTTGATATTTTGCTTGGGGCTCATCAACCTGATCAAAAAGTATTGGAAGCACTCTCCCAGACTGACAATCTCTCAGTACGGGAAGCATTCTCTACTCGTGGTGTTTTACAGAACCTGTCTGGAGTACACCTGGTTATTCTCGGTGACCTGCTCCCAATATCAGACGTATCTGAAGAGATACTTCATAGTGCGCTGGATAAGAGTGGGATCCCGGTGGTTACTCAAGACAATTTTGTAATAGACCCGGCTGAATGGTTAGGGCGAGCCCGGTTGACCAGTGCCAAACAAGTCTCGTTTCTACCAGCCCGTCAGATTAATTTGGTGAATTGGTCTGGAGGAGTGGGAAAAACAACCCTTGCGATGGCTGTTTGTAAACGCTTCGTCAGGAATACAGGACTGCCAGCGGCATTGCTTGAACTTAGTATGGGCGGTAGCGCACTGCACGCTCGAATTTCACCCGACCTTCCCGAATTCTTTACCATTGCCACTCATAAAGCAGATCCCGCGCTTTGGAATGGGGTCAGCTTATACCCGATGGATGGCCGAACGATCGATGTCCTCTGGAGCGAAGACCCGCAAGGGGTTCGAAATCTACTGTCCGAGATCCAACGGAAACACACACTTTTTGTCGTGGACTGTTTTCCAGGGCATCCCCTTTTCTCGGAATTGTCAAAGCCCAAGCCAGGATTGATTAACCTGGTGGTTACCTCTCCGCGCGATGATGCCATATTACAAGCCAGAAGGTTGATGAGCGAAGTTTCAGAACCACACCATTTAGTCTTGAACATGGCTAAATCGGTCTCTGATCGTGCAGAAAGCGGCGTGTCGATTGTGTTGCCTTATAACGAAACATGGGCTCAGTCGCTCGACCCACGATTGGCTGATCCCATTTTAGAACAAACATATACCGGCTGGAAACGGGGGAAATAATGAATCGAACTGTTCAATTTATTATCGGGGTAATTGCCGTTGTGGTTGCCCTGGGAGCAGGTTTCTATGGACGCAATCTGTATTTGAAGGAAGTTTCCACTTATCAGGTACCAGTACCCATCAATGCAATCCCAGCCTACGCAATTCTAGATGCAGACATGTTTCAAATGCGTGAGATGCCTCGCACGATGGCATCTTTACCCTATTACCAATCCACCCAGGATCTGGAAGGAAAGATCAGCACGGTTTCGTTGCCGGCAGAACTGCCGGTTGCTCAGGCAAATGCGGTGCCAGTTACGCAGTTTCGACTGGCCGATGCAGCATATGAAGTTCTCTCAATCCCGGTTGAACCTGTTTCTGCAGTAGGTGGACAAATTCGAATCGGAGAACACGTCAATTTGTATCAAGTGCTTCCCGAGGAAATTGACCCTGAGAACACAGCGATTTCAGCCAACGATCAATCTACCTTCAAGGTCGAGATCATCGCCAGGAGTGTTTTGGTAGTAGATGTCCGCAATGCACAAGGTGTCGCTGCAGAATCCAATCAGAAGAGTGAGGATAACTCAACGTTTGGTGGCAGCCCTCAGAACGAACAAGTCCAAATCCTTACCCTGGCGGTAGAGCCGAAAGATGTGGACGTTATTCTCACTGCGGTTGCAGCAAGTAAAAAACAAGGTGGATTGTTATGGTCAACTCTGGCACTTCCTTGATCCATCCAACCGTTCCACCAACCATTCAGCCCTTATGCCAATCCGATCTGCTCCTGATTGAACGGGTCCGTGAGGAATTGGTACAGCGGGGAATCAACCCACCTAGCTGGCGAGAAGCAGACTCAGAAAAACGTCGTCGTTTCTATGATGAGGTGCGCTCTATCTTGATTGATCAGGGTGAGAATCGTAGTTCCGTCAATCGCAATGCACAAATTATCACGGATGCATTGTCCGGGGTGGGATTACTCGATCAGTTGCTGCGTGACCCATACGTGGAGGAAATCTTTGTGCGTAATGGGGAGGTAGCTGTGGAATATGATGGGAGTTTTTATCATCTGGGGAAACTGGCTGATGACAGCTATTTCGAAAACCTCGCTGTGCATGTTGCTGATCAAGGCGGCGCTACTTTACGCGGAGATCGCCCGGCTGTGTTAATTGATCTGCCAGGCGGAGAACGGTTTACCGCCATCGTTCCGCGCCTGTCAACCGAGGGGACTGCAATCAATATCCGTACTTTCGGACGGCGTGTTCGCACATTGGAAGAAATGGAGCAGACTGGCACTTTTGCCAAATGTGATCCGACAAAAATCGGATTGCTGCAGACATTTACCAGCCCTGCCGAAAAAGATACCAGGTCCGAACTAACCTATCGGATCCAATCCCTGAAAGACACACCAGATCGATTTCTAGCCTGGATGGTAGCCAACCTGGCTGGCAGCCTGATGATTGCCGGTGAAATGGGTTCTGGCAAGACGACTTTACTCAACGCTCTTTCGGGTTTCTTGCCTGTATCTGCACCGATTGCTGCGCTGGAAACCTTCCGGGAATTGGAAATCCAGCACCCTTTTTTATTGCGTACTGTAGCTCCAGCTGAATTATCGCCTGGCACACCTGGCGTGACCCTGGATTGGGTCCTAAACGTCATTTATACCCGTATGAACCCGGCAGCCATCCTGGTGGGTGAGGTGGTAGGAAATGAGGCACTGCAATTCTTAAAAGCCACCTGCCTGGGGCGAAAAGCATTGACAACCATTCACGGTGGGACGATAGAAGAGTCCCTGATGCGCCTTGAACAACTTGCCCTGGCTGCAGCGCCGGAATTGGGATTAGCTGCTGTTCGCTCGATGGTTGCGATGGGATTGGATGTTATTGCTTTGATGGGAAGGGTCAACCGATCAGGAAGAGTTCAACGCACCTTACAGGCCATTGCCACGATTAAAGGAATTAATGCGAAAGGTGATTATTGTTTGAACTACCTTTACCGGGTAGAAGGTGATGAGAGCCTCCCTGTCTTTGAACAAGCCTATCACCAGTTGGAGGGAATGAAATGAACCGCTTCTTAAAGTGGATCCTTGTCGTTGTATTTCTACTTGCTGTCGTAGGATGCCTGGTTTTTATTTTCGGGAACCTGCATGCCTTAATGAAAGTGGACCCAGCACCATCAAGTGTAGATTATTTCGAAGATGTTAATCATAAGAACGAGGAAATCGAGAGCAAATTGCGGAATGCCCCCTGGCAAGGATTGCGTTTTATCCGGCAAGAACGAACGTGGCGTTTTTATGGGGTAGCTGGTGAAACCAAACAGATCGATTTTATTCAACCGATGAGTTTGGTGAAAGTCTACTATCTCGAAGCAGACGGTGACCTAAGCTTCACCTGGGCGGCTACTGAAATTCAATTTTCTGGAAAACCGGCATATTCATTGATTTCCCATCCTATCCAGGAAGGCCAGTTGATTGGAGTTCAACTGAAAGGTGATTATGTCACTCAAAATGGCGTTTATTGGGAGGATTGCGAGTCTGATTATTGCCACTTGGCGCAAATGATTGACACCATGATTGTGCTGGATGATGTGGGAACTGGACTCACGAATGGGTTTATTCGTTATGGTTGGGAACCGCCAACTTATCCAATGTATGGTTTTTTATGCTGGCAAATCATCTCCACAAATGAAGACCCGGATAAGTCGTTATTAATTGGCCAGGAGTGATTTATGGAACCTTGTGATTATCACAAAAATATTCATCCAGTCGTCAATCCTGAAACCGGACAGCAGAAATTCCAGGATTGTCATCACCCTTTAGCCAGAAAAGATGGAAAGGTGATCTTGAGCCGGCATCTGATGTCTGTCAGCTTAGGACGGTGGCTGCGTTCATTTGAGATTGTTATTTATAAGGATGGGAATCCGCAAAACTTGACGATTGAAAATCTAGTTCTGACAACCCTCGGCAAGCTTTCACATGACCCGGATCATAAGGCGGTAATTTTGATTTGCCCATATTGCGGAGAATCTTTCAAAGTCACCCTGTCTCATAAAAATCGACGGATCTACCATAACGATACCTGCCGAAGGTTGGCTGATCGGAAATTTATCATTGATCCAGAAGAATTACGCCAACTGGTATGGGAAATTCCAACTACTCAGATTGCTGCCTTATACGGAGTTTCTGATAAAGCGGTTGAAAAGCGCTGCAGGGCGTTAGGTATTCCTAAGCCTCCGCGCGGGTACTGGACCAAACTGGATCATATAAAAGGTTCTCCGGAGGTAGAGGCATGAGCCCGTTTCGATTCTTAATTGATGCAGGAGCAGTGTTCCTCGCGGGCGGTATCTTTCTGGCTTTATACAATACGCTGTTATCTGGCGTAGAAATTATCGTGAAAACCTGGCGCAGGACATTTGTATCCTGGGCAGGTCGCCGGCTGCGGGCGATGGGCGTTATTCAAGAAAAACCTTACCAGGCACACAATGAGTTGGATTGGAAGCGATTAATTTTGTTGATTGCCACGCCAGGGTTAGCAATAGCAGTCCACGATTTTATGCTCTCACCGCTTGTACTGTTGATTGGGATGATCATCTTGATTTGGATCAACTTTCAGCAAAAACAGGTCGAGCGCGCACAAATTAACGAGGATGCGGAAGCGGTTGCCCTGCAAATTCGATCATTGATGAGTGTAGATCACTCTCTTTTGAATGCTTTGATGAAGGTCAAATTGCCTGTGGGCGTGATGAACCACGCCATCGAGCAGGTCGCAAGCCGCTTACGAATGCATCAATCCCCAGCCCAGGCTGCACAAGCATTAAAAGGATTACCCGGAAATGTCACATCAAGGCTTTCGGCTTTGATCGCCAATAACGCTCAGCTGACAGAAGAAATTCAGGACGAGTTGCTCGTCTCACTGGAACAGGAAGCTCACCGACAAAAACTGCTACGCTCCAAGACTCGTCAGACCCTTTCGCTTGTTCGTGGAACAATCCGACTGCTACAAGGTGTAGTTGCCGCTTCCGTGTCCTTCGTAGTTTTATCCCCAGCCTGGCGTGATTTTTTCCTGCAAGATGCACCTCATCGGGTGTTATTGGCAGTCATGATTTGTGGGGTCGTGCTAGCCAGCTTGTATTTTGAGTACGAAGTCTACCAATTGAGTTTTGGAGAGGTCTAAGAATGGATACCTTTTCCCTTGTGGTGGGCTTTAGTCTGGCAATTGGAGTGGGCATGATTGCCAATACCGTAATATCCATTTTATTTGAAACAGGAAGGAGGCTTAGCCGTCCGATACGGCGTGGACGTTTACACGCTCTCGGACTCGGGACCAAATATCAAAGCGACGAGAAAAGAACAGAAGAAGCAATTTTGGGGTTCGGCGATATTCCATGGGGAGCTCTTTATGCGGGTACAGCCCTGATTGGACTGATCCTATTGGCAGTCTTAGGACCGCAGCTTCCCAGCATCCGGTTGGGTTTCCTGGCATTGCCAGGTCTGGTGTGGTTAACCAAACGCTATTTGATCCAGCAGCGAAAACGGTTCATGGTCGGACAAATTCGTCAGTTTCTGATCGATGTACGTCTGCATATGAGCCTGCAAGGTTCGCTCTTGCTTGGATTAGAGAGCTTGGCAAAGACGACCGTCGAAACTTCAGTTGTATACCAACGTCTACAAAAAAGGCTGCAGGGTAGTTCTGCTCGCAGTGGGTTGGATTTACTTAACCAGTTAGCTGACGATTTGAAATCCCCCCAGTTGCTTCGCGTTGTACAACGTGTCCAGGCTGCTCAACAATCTGGAGGAGTCTCCGATGTTGATCAAGCGATTGCCAGTGTCATCGAAGAATTGAACGAAGAGATCGGTTACCAATCCGAAGAACAGATGCAGCGTTTGCCCCTGCGCATCACCTTACTGGCTATGCCGTTTCTCCTTGGTCCAATTGTTATCTTGTTGTTTTACCCGCTTGTTGACCGCATCCTGAAAACCCTCTCTGGGGTGTCGATTGGCGGCGGTTTCTAACTCATTTTTCAAAACCCCCGCCCAAAGTGCGAGGGAAAGGAGCCTGTTTATGTTGTTCGATAAGAAAGCATCCGAAATTCCACAGTTTGTTGTTGTTCTGGCGATCGCAGTTGTCTTGGGAGCAGTGGCTATCTGGGCCATCCTGAGTAATATCGGTACCCAAGGTGGCAGCATTGCGGACTGGATTAACAGCATCGCTGTGCCGGCTGCACACCCATAATTTATTGGCAAACCTGGTATCTGGTCTTCTATCCTGAAGACCAGATACCAAACATTAGCACTCCGCTTCCTCTGTAAAAGTGCAGAGGAGCGTTCCAAGGAGAGGAGGAATTATGTTGCATGATCGAAATGGACAGAGCGTTGTTGAGTATATCGTTGTCCTGGCGATCTTCATCGCTCTGGTTGGCGGCGCGCTCTGGGAAGTCTTTTCCACTTTAAAGGTCAAGTTCAATGATGTCAACGCCGAAATTGGGTCTTAAATCAGATTCTAAGGGGCAGGCGGCGGTTGAAGCCTTGTTAGTTCTGATGGTGCTTGCACTGGTCATTTTTGGTGGTATTGAACTCAGTCGTGGAGTAGCCATGAGGCAGGCATTGGACAGCAGCGCCGGCGCAGCTGTTCGCGCTTTATCCCTTGATCCTTCCCAATGGAATTATGCAAAGAACTTGATTCAAGAAGGGACGAACCAAAATGTGATGGGTACGGTTGAGGCTACGACCATTCAAGTTTTTGATGCTGCCGGCACTCCACGGAGTTCAGCCTGGCTTTCAGGCAGCCCATTTGGAACTACTTTTATCTTGGAGGCTTCTGCACCATTTCAGGCAGATATCCCCTTCCTTTCTGAACCCATCATGACAATACGAGTTCAGCACTGGGGAATCGTGGAGCGATATCCATGACCCCATTTCATATAAAAGAAGGTAGAGGAAATGGGGTGATCCTATTCCCTTTAAAAGCTTTTACTGGAAATGGGATGATTATTGAAAGAAAAGCACAATCCGCAGTGTGGGGATTATTATCCATCCTCGTGCTTGTAGTGATTGCAGGTGGGCTCGTGGATATTTACAGGCTGTATGCGGCACGTAATTGGGCTTATTCTGTGGCGCAAGAGGCTGCGCTTGCTGGTGCATCCCGAGGGAGGGACTGGGATGCCGTTCTCAATACAGGCTTTATCCAACTGGATCAAGCCGTGGCCAGGAATGAAGCCCAAAACGTAGTTAATTCTGCTATGCAAGCGCGTGGAATTATTGGGTACACCTCGTCAATTCGGGTTCTGCCTGATCCTTTTGGAGGAACGATTTCCGGATTTCCACCCCGTTCAGTTCGCTTGGGAGATGGATTGAGCGATTGGTCAAGTAATGAACCTGCTGTTGGAGTCTATTTGGAGGTTCCAATCCAATGGACGATTCTAAACATTTTCGGAATCGAATTGAAAACCGTTCAGGTGTTTGCATCCGCTGGGGTTGTCCAATGAAAAAATTTATCTTAAATCTGATGAAGCGTAAGAAAACATTTCTGGGAATTATCCTTGCCATTGTGATTGGTTTGGTGATCACGATCTCTGCACTGGCGGATTATGGCCATCCTATCGTTTCTTATAATCGAAATCCCGTTTCGATCACGTTCCCCAGAGCTGGAAGAATTGTTTTATGGAATGTCATCACCTCAAGCTCACCGGGGTATTTTTCGCGCTATTACTTCATCCGTAATGGCTGCAGGGTAGGGCAGAACTGCACCTATATGGATGTGATTAACAATCAAACAGTGCTGACCCCGATCACGGTTGCAGCGGGCGAGACGATCCAGATCAGAGGTTGTGATTGTTATGGAGGTAACTGCGGTTCAGGAGGGTGTGCTAACCCGCATGTGGGATGGAAAACGCCTCATCACGATTACTTTTGCCCAAATTACTTCTATTCGCAAAACTACAACCCAAGCGCTGGTGGTAGGGACTTTACCAGTTTAATGACAGCATTCCTCGCTTCCGGGGATACCATAATTGGCACTCCACAATGTTGGGGAGATTGGGATGAAGATAATAGTAATGGCGGTTATGACCACGACTTTGAAGATTTCGTTTTAATCTGGGCTTATCGAGATACCTTTACTGGCTACCATGACGGAGCCTCTGGAACGGTTCCTCAATCCCAATGTCGGGCTTACGGTTGGGTGATGCAAGATGCCGCTCCGGGGTTGGATATCAATTACCGCATCCTGGTAGATGGCAATTTGGTAGCGAATGGAGTCGCTAACCAATATCGAGCGGATCTGACCGGAACATGCACGGGCGGCACTTGTGGGTTCACTCAAGATTTATGGGGATTGATCTCGCCCAATGTTCAACACACCATACGCGTTCAGGGTCAAAATCCCTATAATTCCTCCTGGTTTGATCTGTCAGGAACAAATAGAACAATTCGGTGCTCACTCCCGCCCAGTGTGGATTTAAAGGTGAATAACCAGGATGGGACAATCCGCCTGACTTCTCCAGCTCAATATTTATTAAGTTGGACATCCAGTAATGCAGATACCTGTACTGGCTCAGGAAGCTGGGCTGGAACGAAGGGTCAGTCCGGCTCGACGAATTACGCTGGCATCACCACCGGAAGTTACACCTATACGTTGACATGTTCCAATCCCATTGGCTCCGCATCAGATAGTGTCACTGTCATTGTCTACAATCCACCCGCAGTGGATTTGAAGGTTAATAACACCGATGGTCCTCTGACATTAATTTCTCCCGCAAGCTTTACCCTGAGTTGGATCAGTCGCGATGCGACCAATTGTTCAGCAGACAGCTCAAATGGCAGCTGGGTCGGGAATGTGGTCATAGCTGGAAATCAGCCTATGAGTGGAGTCCCGACTGGAACGCACACCTATACAGTCACCTGTTCTAATCAGTATGAAACTGCTAGCGATTCAGTCACGGTTATTGTGATTGCACCACTTCGCGGGACAATAGCGGTCACATATGCGCGTTTATTGTTATTTGCTCCTAACCTGGATCAACCCGCACAGACCCTAACTGGCGAGGTAACAGGTGGTGTTCCACCTTATTCTATTTTGGTGCAAGTTCGGGCACCATCGGGAGCTCAATTTTCTTTGAACCGCAATGGCTCAACCTGGTCGGTGACTCCTGAGAATTCAGGAGATCTCAATTTTGGCACCACAGAAGAGGGTATTTGGACCGCATGGGCTAATTTATCGGATGATTTTGGCCAGACATATCGAACACCAAGCGTAGTTTGGGAGGTGGCATGGCATCCCGTGCATGGTCGCCCGTAATCCGAATTCTACTCGCCGCCCTTACAGTGATGACCACTGCCAGTTGGGAAACAACTTCCGTGAGGGCTGATAGCGGTGGAACCTGCCAGATGGCTTATGGCTTCACCCCAACACCAATTCCTGACTGGTTAATGCCAGTAAGCGGGAACACGAACCTAGCCACCGCCAATCGTTATGATGTTTTGGCTGCTGAGTTATTGTCATCCGGATTAGTCGATGGTACTACCTGCCCAGCACAAGGGTTGAATCCTGATGGCTCCGCAAATGGTTGTGGAATCGAACTTACTAAAGACCAAGTGCACACATGGCAGAATCTATTTGACTCGGTGATTCTCTCTTCTTCTCAGACTGCAGAGTTACCCCCAAAGGTAGTTAAAGCTGTCATTGCCGTTGAATCGCAATTCTGGCCAGCGGCAAGTTGGACTCTGGGTGAGATTGGATTGGGTCAGATGACCACATATGGTGCAGACCTTGTTTTGATGTGGCGGCCGGCTTATTTCCAAAGCATCTGCCGGCAAACATACGGTGAAGTAGGATGTACTACCCAATATCAATTCCTGGATTCTTCAACGCAATACCTATTACGCGGAATGGTTTTACGGGATATCGAGGCCACCTGCCCGAATTGTCCAGGGGGTGTTGATCTTGAAAAAGGAAACCAAGCGATACGAGTTCTGACTGAAACCCTCAATGCAAGTTGTTTGCAATCGACCAGGATTTTCAATCTGGCAACCGGCAAACAACCAGCTGCGTTTTTAAGTTATGACGATTACTGGCGTCTGGTTCTAGCAAATTACCATGCCGGCGCTGGGTGTGTTTATCAAGCTCTTCGAAAAACCGGAAATCCGAACAATTGGAATAGCATTGCAGCCAATTTTTCAAGCGGTTGTGCAAGTGGCGCTGAATATATTCGACGGATCGAAGGGCAGATCAAGCCGTAGAAAAAGAGGTGTTATGGATTGGATTATTTTTGGCTTTGTTGTAATCTGGTTGGGAATCGTATCTTGGTTCGATATTCGAAAAAGCGAAATACCTCACAGCGCCTGGGTGGTTATTCCTCTCATTGGCGCAGGTCTTTATCGGATCTGGCAGGGAGATTGGACATTAGTCCTACTTGCTGCTGTAGTTGCTGCTGTTAGTGAACGGTATAGGATATCTCAAGCATTTGGATGGGAAGAGTTAAGCCGAATAATCACCTGGCTCCCATTGCTATTTTTGGGAGCATTCCTCTTGATTCAATCTTCACCACTTTCAGCTCTGGCAATCATTGGCTTCTGGGCTGCCTGGGAATTGAAGTGGTGGGGTGGCGCGGATGCGGTTAGTGCAATTACGATCTGTCTTATCTGGCCAGGGATTTTCTTTATCATGTCGTTTCTGGTTATTCACTTAATCGTTGTAATTGCTTCGGGATTGGTATCTATGGTACGAGAACAGAAAATCATGCTTCACCGTTTACCGGGTTTGCCGATATTGTTAGCCTCGGTATTAATCTTGAAAGTAGGGATAATTTTTTTAGGCTAATCCGCAATGTCTGGATTATGCTTTTGTGTTCAATACAAAACTTTCAATGTCTTCCTCTCTTACGCGGACTACTTTGCCAATTCTCACAACTGGAATTTCACTAGTTTGCATCAACTGATAGGCACCGGATTTGCTTATTCTTAGGTATTTCGCAACCTCCTCGGCTTTCAGAAGCCGTTTTTGAGGATATGTGGGAGGTGTAGCTTTATCTAAGGGAGTTTTTTCAGTGGCTTGGTTTGGAATAACCCGAAGTAGATTCTTAACCCCTCGCCGTTCACGCAATTCGCCCACCTTTTCACCAAGAGCCCACAGCAAGAACTCATTGAGAGTGATTCCCTCGACCGTTGCGTAACCTTCAATTTCCTTTATAAGTTCGTTCGGAATGATTACTTCCACTTTATGTATCATTAAACCTCCATGACAGCTGGAAAAGTGGCTATTACTCCCATCAAGAAATTGGCCACCTTGGATAACTTCATTCCGTCATTATAATTATTAATAGACAATCTTTGATTAATCGTTGGCTGGACAGAACCTTCTGGGCGCAGAAGTGAGTCCAGCTTTAATTTTTAAGCAATTGCACTGATGCAGAATATATAGGAGCGCCTTCTGATTGCTAATTTCGCCGTTTTAGCCCTGTTTTTTACCTGTATGGTCTACGATCTCCGCAACCACCAGGTCCCCACGCCATTAACCGTTGGCGGGATGGTTGGTGCAGGTGTGTATGCCCTTTTCAATGGCCTATGGGCTCCAGTATTGTTGATGATTGCACTGACACACGTATCAGATTTCAACCCCCGAGAAAAACGTCTAGCATTCGCTTTTACGTTGTCCGCATTTGCTGCAATTTTTCAACCTGCAGCGACGTTGATTTGTCTTCTCATCCTTGTCGTGTGGGTGCTTTGGGAATTTGGTGTTTTGGGAGGTGCGGATGTCAAGCTGATAATTGCTGCTGCCCTGGTTCTTGGAAATCCAATTTTTCTGATCCCGATATCAATTGTCGGTGGAGTGCAGGGCGTAATCGCGAGCCTTCAGAAAAAGAGGGAAATTCCTTTTGTCGTATCAATTTTTTGTGGAACATTATTGTTCGTTCTCTATCCATATTTCTCCTGCTTCTTGGAGAAAGTTTGATGCATCCTTGTCAGTGAACACTTATTTCATATTTTGTGTAACGAATCTGCACGCAGGACTTCGTAAAGAGGAAGGAGGTGATTGGCATTGCGTTTCCTAAAAGATAACCGGGGAATCGAGTCGACTGAGGTCGCATTGATCATTGCAGTGGTTGTTCTGGTGGCTTATGGTGCATATCGGTTGCTGGGTCAAAATATCGCTGCCATCGTGACTGATATTGCTGGAAAAATATAGTCAAATCAATGGTCTGCCAGCAATGCTCCCTTCGGGGATGTTCCATAAACTGGCAGATCAATTATTCCTCAAGGAGGATTATGAGGTTTATTAAAGACACTCGTGGGATGGAATTGCTTGAGGCTGCAATTACAACTCCAATTGCGATCATGGTAATGTTGGCGATTGTTAACCTGGGGATGTTAGTCTATGCCCAACAGGCAGTGCAAGCCGCTGCCAGGCATGGTGCGCGCATGGGAAGTGTGGCGCAGCAATGTCCAGCCTGTTATGCCATGAGTGGAGCAAGAGACGCAATCGCCCAGGCTGGGATTCTGGAAAATACTTCGGTCAGTGTCTTGGCTCCAGGAGGAAGTGCCGGCAGCATTTTAAAGATCCAGGTCAGCGGCAGTGTACCCAACTTTATGGCTCCTCTTACCAGCCTGTTCCCTGGATTGCCAGGGCAGACGTTTACTGTCCGTGCCGATTCTACATTTCGGCAAGAAGGCTGGTGATATGCTGTGGCGAGATCGGCGTGGCTATTCAATGACTTTCTGGGCGGTATTCATTGGGTTGGTGATGATACCTGCCCTGGCATTGGCTATTGAACTCGGACGGTATTTTTATGCCATCTCAGAAGTGGCAAAGGCAGCGGATGCAGCAGCAGTTGCCGCTTCCGCTGAGATCAATCAGCAAGTTTTTCAAGATACCGGAAGTCTTGTTCCCACTTCAAGAACCTGGGGGAACGCTCAGGCTTATGTGACCTCTAATACAGCCAGCTTATCCGCTAAAGGGGTCCATGCATTTGTTACAGACATTCAAGTCAGTGGGGGAGATAACACGGTACGGGTCTCTGTGTCAGCAGATTTATCTATCCTGTTTCCATCAGTAGTTCCCAAGGTGCTTGTAACTCAAACTGGGATTGCGAAACTTCGCGCGTTTACCCATTAATCGCCTAGGTTTTTCGTTACATGCGCTGGAGTGAACTGCAGAACGCCGTCCGTTGCGAAAAAGTGAAAAATTTTAAAAATGTGTGAAAACGGCACAATCTCACCAGTGTCAGAGGCACACCCCGATTTGTTAGCCGAGTTTTTACCATAAAGTATCATCAGGTGCGATCTTAACAACTTGAAACCCTTCGCCTTGAATTATGACCCATTCTCCATCGACTTTTAGAACATTTCCTGGTTTTAAGTCATTTTTCTCTGATGTGATGAAATATGGATGCTCTACTTTTTTGCGATTAAAGCGTAAAAGCTGAATATTTATACGACCATTACCAATAGATTCTACTAACGTTACAGCATCAGAAAGAACCAAGTTGTAATCTGGCGTGTCGTAAACAAAAAAGGCTTTACTAATTGGTAATCCTTGAGAATCAAAGAAATGAATGTTGAATCCAATAGTTATCTGAAATTTGTCGTTGCCTCTTTTTTTGAATATATTAACCGCGGCTACTGGTAACTTGTTTTTCCGTTCAATATCATAATAGCCGCCTTTATATTTCCAGTTTTTTAAGCGCTTCAAGAATTCCAAATTTTCATAAAGACAGTTAAAACCGTCGTTGTCTATGTGGTCAACAACAAAGCCGCTATCTATCATCTTTTTGTAACAATCTTTGCCATACCAATGTTGCATAACAATTTTATGCAAAGTGTTATTCCCTGTATATATGTATTTACCATCCGTGCGCCATTTTAAATTGTTTACAATTTGCCATAAATCATCTGTATAGTCGATATACCCAATTTTAAAAAAATCAACATCGGTAAATTGGAAGTATATTTTGCTATTTTCGTGGGTTATTTTAACATTTTTCATAATCTGCAAGTTTTTTTGATTCTCATAACACCTAATTGTTTGCATTACCTACGTTACGGTGGGTGGCAAGGAGGCCATCAAATGTTGTCCTTTTTTGAGCATGTTTCTTCTAAAAATTTTGCATCTTCATTCTCCTCATCTTTTGTGTTAGCGTCTGAGATAAATGTTCCAAACATGTTTTGTTATTCTATCCTTTCCAAAGGAAATGCCAATGGTGTAAATCATTGGCAGGTGGTGGATCTTATGGGGTCTAGAAACACGATTATCACACGGCACCTCTTCGGTTTGCTCAGTCCACCTGTCCGTAAAAGCTAGTTTGCATATCTTTACTTCTTGATAGCATCAATCTTCTTACCTTTTTTAGGAGGGATCAGCTTGTTGGTTGTAGTCAATAAAGCCTTCTCGATTAGGTCTCCACTTACATTTTGCCTTGAATCTATTGTTAGTACCCTCTCTTCCCGTAGGTTCCCATATTCGTCGAAACCTCGGACAATAAGTTCAAGAGGTGCGTCTCGGTGATCGCCACGATGAATACCTTCGGATCGTGCTTTGATAATTGCCGTTACAAGATTGATAATATTGGCTGTGAGACTCATTCCGGCTGTTGCGAAAGCCAAAAACACGAGAAGTTCTGGTCCGCTCTCATGCTCCTCAAAAACAAAGTCACTACTTTGGTGTGAGTACAAATACTCATCAATGATTTGGTATGCGATAGGAGAGTGTTCACGGTGAAAACACCCTCCTGAGGGACGGATCTTGATTGAGATTGGACGGTCTTCATCTTTTCTGGGTGAGGAAGTATGGAATTTGTCCATTCTTATACGGAATTCGTCTTCCCAAGTCATTGGCAACTCCTTATCTCACAACTCCGGATATTTCAGCGTATGCATCTACCGTTTTAAGTTTGTGGTAGTGAGATTGACACCGACAATCATTGTAAGCAGATAAAAACCGAAGCGGTGAAAATTCTTGAAAAAGTCGCAGAATTCCCACCGTCTACGGCACGCTTTGTTGGGTTGGGTTTAATAGAATTAAGACTTCTTCTGAAATCTTAACTTTACCATTCATAGTATTGAATGCCATTTCGAGTCACGGGGGTTTTTATAAACCCATTACCTTCAATCCGAAGTTGCCCATTTCCGCTGCTGGCACCACCAAATACACCTCGCAAAAAAACAAGCCCTTCATTTGATAATGTGCCGGCAAGTTTACCTGTTTCTTCTATTAAAAGTTTGCCTCCACTTTCAATAGATACTGTTCCATTAATTTTCCCATTTACAATCACAACTGCTCCTGGAGAAATTGAGACAGTTCCTTGTTGTTCACCATTGATAACGACTTTTGTGCCAGGTAGCACATCAAGAGTTCCTTGCAAAACTCCATTCAGTTGAAGCGTGCCAAACTCAACATAAACAGTACCTATGTGGAGACCTACAAGAACAAAATCTGATTTAATAACGAGAGGAGGAACGGCTTTCCCGTCAATTTGGTCATAATTGTATTGATGTTCCATAAGTACCTAAGTTTCGCCCAAAATAGTGGCATCCGTCTGATGCTGGCAGATTGCAAAACAACAACGCTCCTCAAAATTATACGAGGAGCGGTTGTTGTTAGAAACTTACTTATCGGTAATTACGGAAGTGACTCGGCCATGCGGATCAACTCATCTACCGAAATATCTTTCTCCATTGAAGAAAAGATATAAGTTTGACCTTTATGTGGAATATAAAGATGGAGAATTTCTGGATTTTCCCATTGTTTCGTATCAGCGTGCCAGCCACCACGCACCAACGCGGCTGGCTCTCCATCAACCAGTACTTCTTCGATACTCTCCAGCCCGACGAGCCATTTCGACTCTTCTGGAGGCAGTTTCTCTATTTCAAGTTCCAGGAGAGCTTTCTGTGGAGCACGCCACTGAATGAAAATTCTTTCCACGCCATCTTCAAAATGCACAAAGGTGACTGTTTCCTCAAGGACGTAGCCTTCTGGAACCCATGCTGGAAGATCGATCGTGAACGGCAGAATTGCGCGGGCATCTTCCAAACTCATCTTCTCACTTGGTGCAATCGTTACTGGCTCATTATCACCAGGATAATCGCCGGTTGCTGTGAAAAGAACACCGCCTACCTGCCCAACCCAATCTTGTACTTGGGCACGTGCAGCCGGAGAAACAACGAGCGTTAAAGTAAGGACCAGCAAAAGCGTGATTGCACCAAGCGCAACCGGGCGAAGTAGAAGGGTCCTTACCCGCAATGTCTTTTCTCTATCAATTTCCAGACGCTTGCGCATATCTTGAGCAAATGCCAGTCTTGGCGCAATACGATAACTTCTTAGAAACTTGTCGTTCATTTTTCCTCCTCCATTTGCCCGCGTAAAGTTGTAACAACCCGATATAAAATCGTTCCAACATTTGTCTCTGACAACCCGGTTTGTTTTGCGATAGCTCGGTTGGTCATCTCCGCACCATATTTGAGAGCGACCAGCTCTCGTTCTCGCTCTGAAAGAAGTAATAGAAAACGTCGTAAACGTTCCTTTTCATCAGACCTTTGGGCTGCTTCTTCGGGAGACAAAAGTGTTAGTCTTTCCGGGCGGTCTTCTAAAATATCGAGTGGTAGCTCATTGGTACGAGCGCGGAAATGGTCAATCATCGTATGATGAGCAATTGTGTACAGCCAAGTGGAAACAGTTGATTTTTCGCTCCTGTATAATTGTCGAGAAGACCATGCTTTCTCGAACGTTGAGGCTGTTAAGTCTTCGGCGATCGCATCTTCAACACCGTGAAATCGGAAATAGTTCAAGATGCGGGGAAACTCAATCGTAAAAACCTCGTCCCAATTGACCGCACTGTCCTGCCCGAATAAGCGTTTTAACCATTCCACTTGAGTGATCATCTTATTAATATATACGTTTGGCAGCCAAAAGTATCACATAATCTGGCTGTTTTCCTAGTTTTTATGTTCCGCTCAAACAAACGGATAGGAGGTTTCGCCACGATAGGGCTTGCGTAAAAAGAAGAGTGATGGGTATACCTGTACAAAAGCCACCACGCTCAAGTACAGGAGACCCATCACTATGAACGAGTCTATCATGATCAGTGAACGTATCAAAGCCTATTTTTCCAGTCACGCCTCCCTGGCAGCGCTGGGTAGAAAAGTAAACCAGCTCAAAGTATTTGCCCCGATTGTGCAAAAGGTCCAGATCGCCCAAAAGACGGTCAAATACAGCCCAACGGAGAAACTGATGGATGCGTTCATCACCTTGTTGGCTGGTGGTCAAGGAATGGTTGAAATCAACAAGCGACTGAAAGCGGATATGGGCCTGCAGCGTGCATTCGGACGAACGGGTTGCGCCGAACAATCGGTGGTACAAGAAACGCTAGATGCCTGCACGGGTGAGAACGTGATGCAGATGCATCAGGCGATGGAAATTATCTTCCGGCGGCTGAGTCAAACTTACCGTCATGATTACCAGTTGGATTGGCAGGTGCTGGATACGGATATGACCGGACGACCTTGTGGCAAAAAGGCCAAGTTTGCTTCCAAAGGGTATTTTGCCAAACAGCGCAACCGGCGTGGACGCCAAGAAGGTTACGTGATTGGTACCTGGTACGAAGAAATCGTGGTTGAGCGGCTGTTTGATGGCAAAACCCAGTTGAACAAAGCTTTGCGTCCCTTAATCGAAGCGACCGAACAGGTGCTAGAACTGGATAAGGGCAAACGAACACGAACCATCCTGCGGATTGACTCGGGCGGCGGGAGTGTCGAGGACATCAATTGGCTACTGGAACGAGGCTATCAAGTGCATGGCAAGGATTATTCGGGTGTCCGTGCCAAAACCTTGGCAGAGAGTGTCAACGGATGGACCAACGATCCGGCTAATACGGATCGCCAGATTGGCTGGGTGACGACCGAAACCGACTTATATTGCCGCCCGGTCAAGCGCATCGCTGTGCGCTGTCGCAAGAAAAACGGTCAATGGGGCTATGGCGTCATTCTTTCGACTTTGTTTCCTATCGATGTACTGCGGTTGACCGGGAGGTACGAACAAGAGGTAGAGGATCCCAAGGCTGTCTTGTTGGCTTATGTTAACTTCTACGATGAACGCGGTGGTGGCGTGGAAATCGAGATCAAGGAGGATAAACAAGGCTTGGCGACCAGCAAACGGAACAAGAAACGTTTCGAAGCCCAGCAGGTCTTGATCCAACTGGAAGCCTTGGCCCATAATGTCCTGATTTGGGCGCGCCAATGGCTGGCACCCCGCTGCCCCAAAATCTCCCGCCTGGGAATCAAACGTTTGGTGCGGGACTTATTCCAGATGGATGGGTTCTTGATCTTCGATCAATCTCTCGATCTTCTCCAGGTGGTCCTCAACGAAGCAGACCCCTTGGCGAAGGAGTTGTCTACTGGCCTGGCTCCCTTACTCGCCCGGGAGCATGTTGCCGTTTCTTTGGGCGAAACTTAGGTAAGTAAGAATCTCCAAATTAATTATTTAGAATTATTTTTACACTCTAATTCCCTGACCGGATTTTCAATTTAGGCTTTCTAATTTTATTATTTATACGGAAACGAGATACGTTGCATTAGTTAGAAGTAATTAACCCTAATCCATTATATATCAAGTATTTCTGTGTAAAACGTAAAAATGGACTATTGAACCTAGATGATACGCAACAACGGTTGCCTTACAATCTATCCGAAGCATTTCTTCTCCTTTAACCTCGAAAGATAAGTTCATTCGCACTATTAACACCTAACGTCCTCTGTTATTGGTTTTCTTGACTCAATGCATAATATGTACCCACTAGGATGAGCATCTTTTTCTTGCTATACTCCTATTACAACTGAATTGTGAACATTTTCTATCGTTGGCCGGACATAACCCACTGGGATCTGTCCGGCATTTTCTTTTTAACCCAAGATGACGAAGGTTTTATAAACAAGGAGGTCAGATGATAAACGATGTAGTTCTAGAAGGAATCGTGGTACGGGATCCATGGAAATTTATGGATGACCTGTTCTTCCGGTTGGTGACCTATCGAGACAGTGATCTACCTGCCAAGAAATTGGATTTGGAACGTGATGCAGGTGATTACATCAACGTCCGGGTAAATGGCGGAGCTAATGGGCTGATCCATATTCGCCGCGGGATGCGATTGCGAGTGCATGGTTTCCTCCAGTCTCGGGATTTCCGCGAAAGCTTGGAAGAGTTTATCAACAAAGCACGGAAATCTAAAAACTGTACTGACCTGGCTGTGGATATCAAAGCATGCGAATTGAAACAAAACCAGGTATTCATTGACCGAAACGTGGTAGAGGCAGTCGCCAGGCGCATTATTGTGTTGGATGCTGCCGCACCGAACGAAAAAAAAGCCAGATCAATTGAGAAAGTTACGACTGGCAAGCACGTTGAAGCGGAAAACGATTCACGTGAGATGGAATCTACTTCTGGAGAAATTGACGTAACTGCTGAATAACTCATCCGATCAACAAACCGAAGGTGAGCATGGGTAATTATCTTTTTGGATTACCTGCAAAAGGCCTACGCGTGTAAAAAAATAGAGAGATGGATGAGTTCAGACCTGAAGTGAATTTTTAATACTTCAGGGTACGTGGAGGATCACAAGATGACGTCCGAATCCCTTGCATAAAGCAAGCTGGATTTCGAGAACTGTCATCGTAAGCTCCTATTGGTATTGGGAGCGAGTGATCCTCCTTTTTATTTCCGGGAGTCCCCGGATAGTGGGCTTGCACTTTAACAAACAACCTTTTCCTCCCAGGAGGCGTCATGGCGTGCTGAGAAGCAGAAAGGTTCATATTACAAGGAGAAAATAATACTGAGTGGGTGGGATGAATGACTCATCCCACCCATATATTCTCACATCCATAGGGCTGCAAATGTCAGCGATGAAGAAAAAGTCTTCACCATTGTCGTTTTCTGCCCTGTGTTTGTTCACGGGTAGCAAATAACGTCGGAACACTCCTGGTGCTTAGCCATGAGTTGATTTTTCGAATCGACCTTTTGTTAATCAACGTTGGATATTTCCACAAGGAGGATTATGCAAAAAACACAAGACCTTACACAAGCACAAGTTGAACGTACTGAACGTGCACAATCTGCGATTCTAGCTGGCAAGTTCCAGGTCACCCGAACCAATCCCCACCAATGGACGGTCAAAAATGGCGACAAGCTACCGTATGTCGTCACATTGAGATCATCTCAAGGTGGTTCTGAAGAGGTCAATTGGGCGTGTACCTGTATGGATTATCAGCAGCGGGGACCTCAGATTCTCTGCAAACACATTGAAGGTGTCCGCCTCTTAGAAGCGGCGCAACCACAAATTCACATAATTCAAGAAAAGGAGAGTCACATGAATGAAACCATCCCTTCAAATGATGGGAACCTGAGCGACCGGCTGAGCCGCATCCTCTGGGAACTTCGCCAGCCATTGGATATGTCTCGCGTCAAACGCCGCCAAGCGCCAGGTATGGGATCCGTCCCCTACCTGGAAGGATACGACGTTATTGATCGAGCCAACAACATCTTCGGATTTACCTGGTCATTTGACTTAATTGGTGATCCGGTCATCGTACGTTGGCAAAAAAAGGTGCTGGTCTGGAATCAGCAGGAAAAACGCAAGATTCCTGCCCTGGATGCCAATGGGAATGTTCAGACCGAGGAAGTCGGTTTAGTGTATATCACCGGCAAAGTTTCTGTCGATCTGGACGGAAAAACATACAGTCATGCCGATCTTGGTCGTTGTGTCTTCACTGGTGATACACCCGAAGCTCTTGATATGGCCTTGGCAGGTTCAGCCACAGACTGTCTGAAGCGCTGCTTCCGCCAGTTAGGTGAACAGTTCGGCAATCTGTTGTATGACAAGGAAATTGCTCAAAACGCAGGCCTTGATCAAAACCGATCCAATGGCACCTCATCTACGGCAATTCCAACTTCGAAAGCAAATTCAATACCTCCCACCACCTCTACCGTACGCAAGTATGGGGATGGTGTCTCCGTGAATGGCAATGTCTCCGAACAGGAGGCATTCGACCAATTTAAAGAGAAAACCGGGAGAGTTCCTGCTTCAAAGGATGAATTGCGTAATTGGCTAGCCAGTCAACGCACCACACCGACGCCTGCATCCGTTGCAGCGTAAAAAACCATATGCCAAAGAGAAAGGAAAAACACAATGTACCAAACGATTATCCTCATCGGAAATTTGGGAAAAGATCCCGAAATGCGCTTTACCCCTGGCGGACAACCGGTGACCACCTTATCGGTGGCCACAAATCGTCGCTACAACGGTCAGAATGGACAGCCAGTCAAAGAAACGACCTGGTTCCGTGTCACTGTGTGGGGAAAACAAGCAGAGTCCTGCAATGAATTCCTACACAAAGGAAGCAAGGTATTAGTTGAAGGGCGTCTGACCCCCGATCCTGAAACTGGTGGGCCACATATCTGGGAAAACAATGGGAAGGTTGGCGCTTCATTCGAAGTAACCGCCTCGACCGTACGTTTTCTTTCTGGACGTGAAGACCAGGAGGAAGCAGAACCCGCAGTAAATACCCAGGTCCCGCCAAATTTAGACCCAAGCGAAATTCCATTCTAGCCAGAGTCAGAACGCACCGCCGAATCACAACGAAGGACATGCCATTCAGGGCATGTCCTTTCTCATTCCTATTGATAGAACACAGGAGGAACACATGGTAAAAGCTGAAATCACAATCGGTACATGTTATGGAGATGCGATCATACCCGTCGAGGTAGTTGGAAAAGGCCCGAGACCTGGAACAGTCTGGGTACGCGCGCTCAATGGACTGGAGCCATTTACCAAGAACAGCCACGGTGGCCCTTATCAGGACAGCACTACGGTGGTTCATATCCCTCACTTGAGGGATGTCCGTGTTGAGAATGATCCTGAAGAAGCACCAATCTGTGAAACGATTGAACCAGGAGAACTAGAAATCCAAATCTCTCCGCAGGATCACTTGCTTCCAGCGGATTGGTTTTTGGAGAGTGCTTATGAAGACCGAACTTGCTCCGAGTAGAACCGCAGGTACGGTTAGAAGCAGTCAGGGGATCCCAAAACCGCATGGCAATGCAATGATCCGGGAAGACTTTGCGGTGTTCACACCATCCGTTTCCATCCAGGGATATCAATACCTGGTTGATTTTGGTTCTGGCAGTGAACATCGTTTTCACAGGGTCAATAAAAACAAGGAGTGCTCTTGTGGTGCAGCTTATTGCGAAGCGATTGATGCTGTTCGTTTTTATCTTCAAGCTGGTGGTGCACGAGCGCCTGATCCAGAAGGGATGCCACCTTGTCCTATCTGTGGCAGCAAGACATACCGCGATCGGAATTGGGATGGCAAGTACACCAAGGAATTGGGGTGGCGCTGCACAAAAGGCGGCCTGCGTCATTTCCTGGATGCAAAAGCTGAAAGGATAAAAAAGAACCTTGCAGAAAATCCCTGGCTCATACCTCCCGCACCTGGATACCCAGGTGTGCGGCGCGATGAATTGATGACCTGGGAAGAATGCGAAGCAATCAGCCGCAAGGTATTTCTTGAAACCGGATACGATCCGACCGCATAAATTACAGGACCCTAATGGACCCGCAAGGGAAAAATGGGGGGACAGCATCCACCTGCCCCTTCGGGCACCCGAAGCGGGTCCAGGGGTGGTCTGTCCCCCATTTCACAGGAGACAGACATGAACAATCTACAACCGTACCTTATAGAAAGTGCACACCCTCAAACTTACAACTTTCCCCGGCTCAAGCACCTGCCCGTTCGTGAGCAGCCGGCTTTCCGGGTAAGCAAGGATTCAGATGCATGCAGTCTGGCTGAATTGCTGGCAGTCATCATAGGTGGTTCAAATCAAATTGAGTCCGCTGAACAGCTGCTGGCACAATTTGGCACGATCCAGAAAATTGCCCAGGCACATGTGAATGAGATTGCCAAAGTGCCGGGTATTAGCAATTTGACTGCACTGCGGCTCAAAGCAGCTTTAGCACTTGGACGTAAGCTCCTTCAACCAGAAGATGAACGCCCAACAATTCATTCACCTGGAGATGCTGCTCAAATCTTGATGCCGATGCTGGCGCATCGTGAACAAGAATTCATGGTTGTGATGCCGCTTGACACACGCAACCGCATGTTGGATGTGATTGAGATATATCACGGCTCGCTTAATTCCTCGATGGTGCGGGTTGGAGAGTTATTCAAACCAGCACTGCAACGGAACGCAGCGGCTATCTTGATCGCGCATAACCATCCCAGCACAGATCCCACACCCAGTCCCGAAGATGTCAGTGTTACTCGCGCCATTGTCCAAGCCGGCAAACTCTTGGATGTGTCAGTCCTGGACCATTTGGTCATTGGATTATCTCGATGGGTGTCCCTGAAGGAAAAAGGGTTGGGTTTTTCGTAATCCACAGGAGGAAAAAATGGATCACCTACCTACACTACAACAACTTGAATACCTTGAATCTGGTTTCGAGGTGTCCAAAATTCTTGCGCATGCTGGATTTTCAATGGAAAAGCCGGCTTTTTCAATCACGTGGGGACAAATTGCCGAAGAAATCTCTCATACCCTGGCAGATCATGGATTACCTCTAGATCGATTTGAAGATGACTTTTTAATCGACTTAGTGCAAGGAATCCAGAAAGTTCTTCAGAACGATGATGTACTTTTCTGGCGCACTTGCATTCGTGCCTATACATCGGATCAACCAATCCTCAAAGCTTTCATAGACTCACAAAACCAAGAGGATGATGAAGGCTCCCTCACTGAACAATACGAAAATGCAATCCGTCTGGGAGACGATGAGGCATATTGGCCGGATGGTGGTGCTTCAGCCGGTTTATTCGACGAATTCTGAACCAATATAGACACGCAGGATTTCAAGCCCTGCGTGTCTGACATAAAACAACAAGGAGATACAGAATGACCAGCAAAGTGACAGTTCAAAAGAATACTTTTTCCGAAAGCCTGGCAATTGTTGGGCGAGCGGTAGGGTCTCACTCCCATCTACCGATCTTATCGAACATTTTGCTCAGTAAGGATGAGGATCGGCTTCGGCTCTTGGCTACCGACTTGACCGTGGGTGTCACGGTTTGGATGGATGCCAATTTAGACGGCGACCTGGGTTTGACCTTACCCGCCAAAACACTGACCGATGTGATCAACAGCTTCACAGATCCCGAAGTCGTTTTTTCGGTAAATGGGAAACCGGAAGCATCATTGAGGTGCGGAACCTATAAAGGGATCGTCAAGGGATTTGATGCATCCGAGTTTCCAACCATCCCGGAGTACCCTATCACCAATGGGGTTTCAATGGATGCAAGTATGTTCAAAGAGATGATCCAAAAGGTTGCGTTTGCTGCTTCCATGGATGATACCCGACCTGTTCTGACTGGAGTTTTGATGAGCATGGATGGAAAGACCGTATCCATGGTCGGAACGGATGGATTCCGTCTCGCTATCTGTAAAGCGATCCTTCCAGACCTGTTCGCCAAAAAGCAGTTAATCATACCGGCTTCCGCATTGAAAGAGGTGATGCGTATCCTGAACGCGACTAAAACAGCCAGGATCACTCTTGTTTTACCCACGAATGGTAGCCAGGTGGTGTTCCGTTGTGAAAACGTGCAGATTGTTTCACAATTGATCGATGGGAAATTCCCGGATTACCAGGCGATTCTACCCAAAGGTCACAAGACCAGAGCAGTCCTTGACGCGGGTGACCTGCTCAAAGCCTGCAAACAAGCCAGCATCATTGCTCGCGAAGGTAGCAATGTAGTGCGGTTTCACTTTCAACCCGGAGCTGATCAAACAGGAATGGTCAAACTGTTGGCCGAATCCGATGAGACCGGCGCCAGTGAGATAGAGCTTGATGCCACGGTTGAAGGACAGGAATTGGAGATCGCATTCAATGTGAAATTCTTGCAAGATGGATTGGAAGCCATCACTACCAAAAAAGTGGCCATTGAGGCGAATGCCCACAACACACCGGCGGTACTCCATTCAACAGGAGATGAGGAGAATTTATACGTTTTAATGCCCATGCATATTGATGGAAGGTAGATAATCACGGGGAAGCCCAATGCTTCCCCGTGAACCTTTCAGATGAAACTCCGGATTCTTGGTTAGAAATAATAGAGTTCTTGATACCAGCGTACCCATTCAGATAAAGCTGGCTCATTTATCTCTTTAGCGCGGTTTATCAATTTTTCCGATGAAAACGCAAAGAACCGGTCGTTGTAACCAATCAATTTTTGAAATTCATCAATGGATGGCCGTAAGGAATCATTTCGAGGATGATATACCACCGAAAAATACACTTTCTTGTAGGGCCACTTGGGTGAAGGCGATATTTCAAGGCTTGTGGCAAGCAGTTGATTCCGCCACAACTGATTCATACCACCTTTGAATGGGCATTCGTCATACTCTCTAATACGGTTGGCAGTAAACGGTGAAGAATCTTGCACCGTAATATCCCAATAACGAAATTTACACTTGCTGTGGTAATAACAAAGATTTTTATTATCCAGGATTGCGGATGCTGGTGCGCAGGCATGAGAGGGAGTACGTCCAAGGCTTTTAAAACCTCCGCAAGTTGTAAACTCCACTTCCGTCAGTTTATGTTCAATCATCCATAGGTTGAGATTGCCCTCATGATCATAGTATGCAATGGCAATATCTGCGTCGGTTCCGCTCACATTTGTATGGTCATTAAGCACATTGTCCGGTTCGTCCCAAAACTCTATCCGAAATCCTCTGTCTAGATGATCCGTCGCAATTGACTTGAGGTCTGTTTTTACAGCAACTAGAACCTTGGCAGCGACCAGCGGATCCTCGAGGAGAGGCAAGAACAAATTAGCGCATGCAGCCTGAGAACTCGCCATATGTCCAAGAAACTTATGGGACTTGAAGGGGAATCGTTGTTGATGATCCAGGAAACGTTTCTTTATTGGGCGATACAGCGGATAACCCTGTGATTTCAATTCATCTGGTAGCAAAGCATCATAAGGAGAGTTCTTGAAAAATCCCGATTCTTGAGTCAGATGAGTCCATTTCCAATTTATCAAGTGAATGTACATTTGTAACTGAAAATCGGTAAGTTCATTGGGGAGCCGATATTTTTTCCCATCGATTTCATAAATTTTCATAATAAAGTCCGGCTTTCGTTTTTGTAGCGGATATAAAAAGGCCTTCTTCATTTTACATGCGAATGGACAGGGCATGAAACCTGGTTGCTGAAACAATATTCAAGTTTCAGGCACCTGGTTTGATGTTCTGTTATGCAGTGCATACAGAAACGCAAGAACGTTGGCTATTTTTACAATTCAACGTTGGTTATTCAATCCATATCTAATCCAAAGGAGGATCACATGAATGTATACGAAGACAAATACCTGCGCGAAAAAGTGAACCGAATTATTGCCAGGCAGAAGGAGGGCAAGATCATCATCGCTGCTTATAAGGATGGCAGCGGCTTGCCTGCGAGAGAAGACCTTGGGCAGGAACTGACACGGGCAGCTTACCCATACGATTATGCAGTTGGTAAAGCCGGCTTCCTTAAGTACGATTCGGAACTCGGAGCTTACCTATTTACTGCAAAATCGGGTGAGAAACTACCCCAAGTGTTAGCTAACTACCGAATTCTTACTCTAGGTGAAGCAATCCTCGATGTAAAGGACCGGAGTATCCGTATTCAATGCGGCGAAACCAGCGTTACCTTTACCGGAGCACAACCCTGGAAAGGTCTGTACGAAGTTCTGAGAGAGGTCAACGAAGAACTGGCTCGAGTTAATTCTGGAATTGTTGTCTGGAAGATTGTTCCGAAGGAAAGCGGGGATTCCAAATCGGGTGATCGTCTTTTTCCTGAAGCGGTACCAAAACTTCGGAACGGGCAAGCAATGGCACATGCCACCGGCTATGCCTATGACACCGATCACAACCTGGCGTACATTGGTCTGGTAGGTTACAAGACCAGCCTTGAGTCACTACGAGTGACCCTTATGTGCGGGAAAACCATACAAATGACTCAGGATGGTGTAAGCGATGTGCCCCTGATTCCCACTGATAAGTATGAACAAGCCTGGCAAGCTATGCCTGAATACACCAGTCATCATGTCGCGTTCATATCTCGGCTTGCGCTTCCAGGAAAGTGGGAACCAGAAGACCTGTGTGCATATCTGCTTGTATTTCGAGGAACACTCGACCCGGGAAAGGAATTGATTCGGCTTTTCATCGAACGAATCAAAGAAGCTCTGGAGGTGCCGATCCTAGATGAATGGTCGGTAGCCCTTTGGAAACAAGCTTGCAGCCGCAAGTTGGTACAAGATCTGGCCACGGGTGGCGACTGTATCCTCGGTGCCAGAATTGATCTGCAAGCTGACTGGAAAGAACTGATATCCGAGTTACTAGCACAGGAGGAAATCTCACTGGCCATCTGATTGAACAAGTAAAACTACTCACTACATCACCCCGGAGGGGGCGCTTTTCATCCCCTCAAGGGGTTGGACGCGCCTCCTGAGGGGATTTTTTTCGTAAAGGAGTGAACAATGCGTCCACCAGCAATCGAAAGAATGGGGTATTACCCCACGGATGAACCCGTTGTCGAGATCATCCGCACTTACCTGAAACCGCCCAGCGAACGAGGGCGGTTATTTGATCCCTGCGCAGGGGAAGGAAAAGCTGCTTCTTACTTGGGCAACACGCTCAACTGCGAAACCTGGGGTGTAGAACTCTCACCAGAACGAGCAGGGAAAGCTCAAAACGTGATGGATAAGGTTTTCCAGGCTCCCTGGCAGGCTTGTGTTCTGAGCGATGAAAGCATTTCCTGGCTCTATCTGAATCCGCCCTATGAATTTGACCGTTTTGAGGGTCAAAAGAGGCTCGAATGGGATTTTCTCAAGACGACCTCCTCCAAGTTGATGCGTGGCGGGCTACTGACCTATATCATCCCTCAGAAAATCCTGGGAATGATTGAAGTTGCTCGGCTGTTAGCCGGACATTATGAAGCCATCACAGTCTATCGGTTTCCGGACGGATTGTACGAGAAATTCAAGCAAGTGGTGGTGTTAGCCTACAAGCGCAAGCTCTACCAGCTGCCCACGGACAAGGAGATTCTTTCGCTTCAAAGTCTGGCATCAACTGAACTGGAGCCCATCCATTCCGCTGTTGAACCGATCTATGAACTGTTGCCTGCGCCATTACGCGGTGCAAATGGCAAACCAGTAGTGTTCAAACGAACGGATTGGGAACCGGAAGAGGTGGTTGAAGCCACGAAGGAAGTAGGTGTCCATAAGACCAGCGATTGGCTTGACCTGATACACCCAACGCGTGGTCTGGCTCAACTCTCACAACCGGTCATGCCCTTGAAGAAAGGACATATCGCTATGCTCATGGCCTCTGGCATGATGGGCACGGTGAAGTTGATCGATGAAGAGGGTAAACCCATGCTGATCAAGGGACGGGTGATCAAGGTGGTCGAAAAGACTGAGCAGCCGGATGCCAAAGAAGCCGATACAGTCGTAGAAACCTACAAGGATCGTTTTGTTACTACGGTAGCTGTGTTGAAGCAGGATGGTATCCAGGTGATCCAGGATGTTAAGGGCCTTTCAGAGTTCATGAAGGTTTACGGCGAGAAGATCGCTGCGCATGTACTGGAAACCTATAAACCCATCTACAATCTGGACCCAACTGCGAACGAAATTGCAGCCCTCGATAGGCTTGGTACACAACGAAAAGCCCTTCCCGGACAAGAGCGTGCTGGATTGCTTCCTGCCCAAAGACATGCGGCAGCGGCGTTGGCTCGTTCAATTCGAAAAAATGGCGTGGCCAACTGCCAGGCGGAAATGGGGACTGGGAAAACGACAATATCAACTGGGGTGATAGAGCTGCTGGATGCTTACCCGGCAATCGTACTTTGTCCTCCACACCTTGTACCCAAATGGATCCGCGAGATCGAGGAGGTGATCCCAGGCGCATATGCACGAGAAATCCGTCGCATCGGTCGGAATAGTGACGAAGTTTATGATGTGAATGATGTCCGTGAATTCCTGGATCAATATAAGGCAGCGTATGACACTGCTCAAAAGAAAGGAGGTCCAAAGCCCAAATGGGTGGCAGTGGTAGCACACACCTCTGCCAAGTTCGGGGCAGGATGGCAGCCGGCAGTTATCACCAGGAAAGCGAGAGACCCACTGACTGGAAAGATTGTGGATGCCTGTGCTTGTTCTGGTTGTGGTAAGGTCGTGATGGTTGAAAAGGACGGATTTGTGGTTCCGGTAACTGACGCCTCTGAATTGGCAGAAAAACGCCAATTCTGTCACAATCGAATCCCTGGTTGGGAGTTGGATGCAGACGGGAGGACGAAACTTGATGCCAATGGTGACTCGGTATGGGGCACGCGTCCATGTGGGACACCCTTGTTTGAGTTCAATGGGGCAAGGCGACATAGCATTTCGGAGTACATCACCAAACATGCGAAGGGCTCTTTCAAGCTTCTGATAGCCGATGAGGTCCATCAGTTTAAATCCAAGTCATCAGATCGAGGTGTCGCGTTCCATCAACTGGTTACAGCGGTGAAGTGGACGCTAACGCTCACCGGGACATTCTTCGGTGGCAAAAGCACCTCAATTTTCTGGCTGCTGCATCGCTTGAACCACGGTGTCCGTCGTGATTTTGCTTTCCATGACGAGAAGCGCTGGGCGCGATTATATGGAGTGCTTGAAACCACCCGAAGACGGAGGCGCAATGAAGATGCGGATGAAGATGGTGTGTACACTGGCAACAGGCGCTACCGTAATCAGGCTAAGGAACAGCCGGGTGTCAGCCCGGCCATTGTGAGCCGGTTACTAGACACCACCATTTTCCTGAGTCTGAAAGATCTGAACCTGGCTCTACCGTCGTATAAGGAGGAAGTGGTTGCTCTGGATATGCTCGATGACCAGGGACAGCAGTATCACAGCATGGACAGCGGTTTGAAACAACTGGCTATCCAATCTAGTCGTTACCTATCCACCTGGCTTCAATGGACTCTAGCACGACCGAATTCTGCTTTTCGGGATGAGGTTGTGGTGGTAGATGAGGTGGATGACGGCGATGGTAAAACCGTGCGGAAAGTACCGCTGATGGAGTTGCCGGCAATCAATCCGAATGGCCATAAATGGCTGCCAAAAGAGAACTGGCTGGCTGATTTCTGTAAGGTTGAAAAGCAGCAAGGGCGTAAAGTGCTGGTCTATGTTCGTCAAACTGGTACCCGCGACATTCAAGATCGGGTGATGATGCCACTACAAGCCAACGGGCTGAGAGTCTCAATCCTGAGTGGGAATGTTGACCCACGCAAGCGTGAAGAATGGATCGCCAAACGTGTGAATACCATCGATGTTTTGATCTGTAACCCTCGACTTGTGGAAACAGGTCTCGACCTGGTGCAATTCTCAACCGTGGTGTTCTTCGAGATCGAATATTCACTCTATACGTTGTGGCAAAGCGTGCGACGTGTATGGCGATTGGGACAGACCCAGCCGGTCAAAGCGATTTTCTCGGTGTACTCGTCAGCGATGGAAGCAACAGCGCTGGCTTTGATGGGAAAAAAGATGAAAGCTGCGCAGCTCGTTTATGGGGATGAGGTCGGAGGTGCGATTGTTCCAGAGGAGGAAGGCGACTTTCTCACTCAGCTTGCTCGTGATGTGCTTGAGGGGGCAAAGCTCTCTGATTTACAGACCTTATTTGCTGATGACCTGCAAGTCAGCCACAATCCAATGGGCAGCCTGACGACCCCAAGCGCCATGATTATTCCTGGTCCGAAAGTAATGACTTGGGATGATTGGGTAAGCCAGAAGACGGTGGTAGTTAGGCGGACTCGAAGAAAGGAGGAAGTACCGGAGGGACAGATGGGATTAGGGATTTAACATATTGGGGTTGTCAATTTTGGACAGCCCCAATTTGCTTTTTGTAAATTTGATTTGAATTGAAATTTTAATAGCTCAAAAGCACTTGTCTACTGATTGCTTACTTAAATTGTTTATGATTTGAGCATTCAAAATACCTGGCTTTCTCAGCTGAATAATTTGAAACAGCTTTGACGACATCCGATTTAGCTAAGAGAATCATTCCTTCGATGCTTGGCTCTTGATGAGCTTCGTTTGTGGATGGTATCAACTTTTCTCTCCAATACTTCATTACAATAAATGGATTTCCGTTTTGATCAACCAATGTAAAACCATGCTGAAAAGGCCCAGGAAACAAATTCTTAACAAGTTGAAGAATTGGATGAGGAACAAGAATCACTATTTTGCCAAACATATCACGCGTAACACTAATTCCTACTAATGGGCCATGAAAAGGAACGCTGACATTTGAAGGATCAATCTTTTTTTGCCAAGTTTCTATATTGCCATATCCTAAAGGCAAACCTTCATTACTATGCCAATCGGAGGCAAATTGTATTCCTGAATAATTACGGATTTCTCCAACCAGTGATTTTTCATAATCGTCTTCGTACTGAACTTCAGTTTCCGAATGAGCAAGAATCACCCAACCCTCATATTCACCTGCTGGCACATATTTTATTTCTTTTTCATTACACCCTTCTGGTTGTGATGAACAACGCGGAAGGTACCAAGGGCGGATAATACGGCTGAACATTTTTCGAACCGTTATGTCAACGTCTTGCAGCAAATTATCACCAACGATTTGCTCAACAGAGTAATTGAAATTACCCATTTTCGCGAATTCAGATCTTACTGTCGTGCCTATTGTTTGAACCGCCCTTTCAGCCTCCTCATCAACCGGAAGCCATGCAGGGTTATAAAGTCCTCTATTATGCGGGTCAATTTCATGAAGAGTTCGCTGCATTTCCCTTTTCAAGTCATCGGAATTGACAAGAACATCTACGTATTTGGCAACCTGTTTTCCAAACTCCGGCCAAATTCGGTTTATTCTGGATATTCGTTCTTTGCCTATCCATTCCTCAATGCTTGATTGCTTATTTTTTGGAATTTCAGGAAGTATAGGTAAAGCCGTGGGGCTTTGAATTTCATTTGGAATTTCAGCTCTGGTTAAAAGTCTTTTTGCCAATGAACGTAAACTAGAATAGGGGCTTGCCAATAATAAGATAAGATCCTCTTTTATTATTTGTGTTACTTCAAATGGATCTGGTTCATACGTAGCTACTAACTGTAGAAGAATTATTTGTGTTGAGATGGGGGTATTACTGGAAAGTGCAAACCTTAAAGCAGAAGCAAAAGATGATCTGTCGGTTGTAATAGATAAAGCTGCAGCTGCTACTGCCATTCTTTTTTCATGAAGAAAGCAACAATTGATACGAGAAAAAATAACGGAAACCAACCATTTTTCAGCATCATTCGAAATATAGTTATAAGGAATATCAATATCATCATGCGGCCCCGTATTGGGTAAGCGGTGACTTATGATATTACATGCTGCTTTCCATGATGAAAAAGCTTCATCTACAAGACCTCCAGCGACGAGCAGTTCAATAAGGTGAGCAGTTACTCCGTTATCACCTCCACTAGCAACTCGTTCTGAAACCTCTATCGCGAGTGTCGACCAAGTTGTCTCTGGATCGAGTTCAAGAGCTTTATAGAAGTTGTTTATTGCTTTCTCGCCGGCAAAACTCCTCCACCCATCTCTGGATTTTGTATACACATATGTATTCGCAATTGCAGCAAACCTACTTAAACCATGACGTTCTAAACCAATAGCAATATCGAGAAAGAACTGTTCAGCATTCCAGGATGGTAGATCCTGAGCAATTTGCCGGAGCACAGATTCAGCAGAACCTTCATCCCCCGCTTCTATCATTTCGATTAGACGCCAGCCAACCATATTCGAAAGACGCTGAGAATTACCACGAATACCTCCAGAATCACGCCATACTCTTACACAATAAGTGATTTGTACCGGAGTAGCCATTTTAGGGAGTATCGGAAAAACTATTTTCTCGGAATTTTCATGAAGATCAGCTTTTAAAATAGCATCGGTTTTTTCTTCTCCTTTCTCATTTGTGGTCACTTTCTTTTCATAATGAGCATCTATCCCAAGTCGATTTGCTGACTCAACTAACAAATAGGGCAATTCATCAGGGACATTAAATCCATCTCCATCTAAACAGCCCACAATTACATTCCAAAGAGTTCTTGCAAGATCTACGTTATTATTCAAATCTTCACAGCACTTAAGAGTAGCATTTATATTACTTCTTGCTTCCGATCCAATCGCAAGCCATCCTGCGACAAGAAGAGCAGGATTGATTTGACTGAAAAGGGCTTCTAGTGCATATGGAATCGCATGGTCAAGCACTGCAAAATTCGGAAGTTTATCAATCCCATATTGTGATAAATAAGTTAAAGCTCCAGAGGGTTGAATTCTTGCAGCTTTATCTAGCCATTGATGAATCGCATGACTGGTTTCTCTGCCGTCTGTATGATTAATAACCTGTTCAACTATCGGCTGAACATCGAATAAACATCTATGAACTTTGACTGGGTCAACCGATGCAAGTTTATCTAAAGGATCTAGCAACTCATAAACCGTTATGTCTTTTCTTTCCCCATAACTAAATAAGAAATGGCAGGCTTCTCGCCAGGCTTTCTCAGCAAGAATTTTCTCACCCGAAAATACTAAAAGCCGAACAAGTATAAGTTGATCTATAGCATGAATATCATATACTTCTGAGCATCTTAGCTTTGGATTAAGGAGCTCTATTCCAAAAGTTGCAGATATTCGTCGTTTCTCCTCGGAATTAGCTGTTGAGATACAGAGTTCAAACAATTCATCGAGGGGTAAAGGACCATTTCGAATGCTTTGTAACCAAGTACTTGTCTTTACACTAATATCTTTAAGAGCACTTAATGCTAACTCCCAATGTTTGTCATCAAGAAATGAGAGCATTTTCCGGAAAGAGCGTCTAATAAGATCATGGAGTTCATAAAGATCACAAGCCCTTGGTTTCCCTTCAAAAACCTCAATATTTTGACTCAGATCAGCAAGGGCAGATACGATTTCATCCTGTGTTGATTTTGAACGATAAATAACTAAACAAAATCTCAGCCATTTGTGGAACCAAGAATCAGGTTGAATGGCTATTTCGGATTGTGCCAAGGATGATTGATCACCTTTGGCATCTGAATATGATATAGCCGAAATCCAATAAGCTAATGACTTGTTATCGAATTGAATTCTGTCTGAAATAACTTTGGTGGTTAATCCATTGAGATCAAGAACATCATCAGGAAATAGTTTTGTATCTACACCTTTTTCTAAGCAAAATAGCCATTCATCTGGTGGGAGGCCATCCAAAATCGAGTTTTCAGCATAGGCCTTAGCATCAGCCTCGTTATTACTGCTCAAAGCCAGTACAAGGTAACAAAAAGCTCTCGCTAAACTCTTTGGTAATAAATTGACCACCTCGATTAGCGCGTCAGGGCCATATAATTGGAGGATTGTCCAATTAATATCTATTGGGTGTACCGGGGGTTCATTTGATGAATTTAACAAATCACAACATAACTTTATTGATAGTTCTCGTCCACTTAACCGAAATCTGCCGGTCAGGCGAGCAATATTGATTACATCATTACTACCGTCGGCATATGTAGTATCTTTTTTTTGTAACTCTTTATCGTGGGCTTTTCGGTACTCAATCCAAGGTGGAATAACGCCTTCATCATCACAAGTTTTGCAAAGTACCAATCCTGACCGTGCTGGGAAGGTGCAGCGATTGTTAGATAAAAGACGTTCCGATAATAACTTTGCACCAAACAAAGCCGAAAAGGATTTCCCGTAATTTTCAGCAATGGGGTAATCATCTAATCTCCACTTATAAAAATGATAAGCAGCGCGTGATAACTCTATTAGCCGGGTGAGATCTGTCCACAATTTCTGGGTTGCAGCTATCTCTGCTGCTAAAGCGAGATTAGCTTGTACAGCATCCGCAGGTTGCCCATAAGCAATCGAATTAATCACAAAATCATCATTTATTCTTGCGATAACCTCTTCTTTCCAACCTACTACAACAAGTAGTTTTAATAGGGAACGATAAGCTCTTGTATCTGAATAGAACCCACGACTATCCAACCAATTAGCGACAGGAATGAGGATGGCAGCAATATTAGCTTCTGGATCCGATTCCAGCCTCTGCCTCATAAATCGCTGGAAGCTTTCATGATAGAGCCTTACTCCGCCAAGAGTTATATCTTCCGTCAGAACTGGTGATAAATGAGTAAGGATCTTGCTGATGTAGTGGCCGATATCAGGTTTAATTTGTTTTATTTCTGACGCTGCTAATGGAAAGTCCACAAGAGACAATAATTCGCCAATCCAAATAACCCCCGTATCTCTTGCTAATCCATTTATTAGCCACTGATAATACGCGTCTAAATTTTGATCAAGTGCCGGAACAGCTGATAAGTATTCAGGAACATCAGATATATCCTTAGTATTTTCACTATCACGAATGGAGAAAACCATCCTAACTAGATAAGCAGCATAAAGAGGATTGCCATCGGCTTTCTTTTTTATGACTTCTTGAACACGTTCATAATCACTATCCAACCCTAAAACCGATAATATCTCCCTCAGCTCCATGCGATCAACAAGCTGACTCATTGAACCATCATTCCATTTCTGGACGATATATTCAGTGCCTAATGAAAGATATGAAGCTAAATGTGTGCCGGGTTGAGAACCCACAATAATAACAACACCAGGAGGGATTTGGAGAGCAGCCAATTCCTGAATTATCTCGGCAGCAAGTCCGGGCCGCACGGAACCGGGGAGGCGATCAGCATGATCTAACCCATCAACAATGATAGCTATTTTACTCCCCACATTTTGTCGATTTCTATGAGTCAGTAATTTCTCTAATTCATGAGGTCCGGCCGAAAACCGTGGTACTACATCAGTTGAAAGCGATGGGTCTTTTTCAAGGAGTTGTGCAATAATACTTCCGAAAATAGTGTCGATAGAATTTCTTTGAATTAAGTCCGGATCAAAAGCATCGATAAAACAATAATGTAACGCGGTAAGCCATCCATTTTCTGTTAAGTACGAATTTAGTTCATGTAAAAGCCATGATTTTCCCATTCCTGGCGAACCGGTAATCGCTATGCGCGAGTTTTGCTCTATAATCCTTGAGATTTCAATTAGGTGGTCATTCTGCGGAACAAGTCGATTCTCTGATATAGGGAAGTTTTCTTCTACCTTTCCATAGTCAACCCGTAAAGCCAAAGTTTCAATCACAGATTGTTGGTCTAAAGTATCACCATGAGCGCGAGCGATACTTGCAGCTTTAATTAAATGGGCAGCTGCATCAAATACATCACGGTTATGGTTTGGCCATAAACCTACCCCAATTTTTTCGTGTAGGACATTAAGGAGTATGTTATCCAAAGGACCTGGGATCCGTAGATCACCAGATGCTCTAGGGCAATTTGTCTCTATAGTGAACCGTTCACAAAACGCAAGAAAAACATCCCGTCCAAAAACATCTACATGAGGCCAAAGCGGTACTGTACTCTCGGGCCAAATCTTTTCCGGGATTAGTTTGTATCGCTCTGTTGCAAAACACGGAAGAAGAGGAGCTATTAATGGTGTTGTGAACAAATAAGGCGCCAATTCCGCTTCCGGAGAGTCATATGAAGTGAAGAGGCAATATGAATTGGCTGGATTTGGATCTTCGTAAAAACTACGGATAGCTTTATCAATACGAAATGATATTCGGTTTGTTGTGAAGTCGGATAGTAATAGAGGGCGGTAATCGCTCTCATGTGATTTTATCTGAATTCGTGATCGTTCCTTGCCTGATAATTCGAGGTCATCAAAGCAGTCTTCAGCGATTACCTTCCGATCAACGGTAACTTTCACCCCCTCAAATTTAGGTAGCAAAATAGTTGCGAGAGCACATGCAGTTATGCAATCTTGATGGTTATACCCGAAGTGTGCTGCTGATAGTGAAGGCATATTATTTGGCGGTTTTTCTGAAATAGCTATAAGCCGATGGAGAATGGGGAAAACTAATGGGTAATGCGGGGCTTTGACTCAATTCACTCTGGTGATTCTCAAAAAACCTTTTTTTTGAGCATTATCCAAAACAAACAACTGTAGATTTCTATCAGGCATTATCGCATTACAGTCCTTTTTGAGTTATAGCTCTGAGTTTGAAAGTCCATAAACCCATGGTAATCACAATAAGTCTATTCGATCGTAGCTTTTTCAATAGCTGCATCAATAATTCGGAACCAATCTTCTTCGTCAAGAATTACTAATGGATAACCAAATTGTCCAGAAACAAACTGAAAATCTTCTCTCACTTCATCATTGATTGTGTTGGGGATTGACACCCCAATAATATCTAGATCTGCGCCTTGAATTGTTGCTAAATATGCAGAGTGACAATACTGTGTATAAAGTCCCTTGATTGAGGGTACCGACCTTCCAAGACCGCGAACTTTTGATCTCTCTCTGCTTTTTAGGTGGATCCCTATCCGTTTTTCTTCTCCAGTGTTTATCCATACATCTGGATATCGAATATCAGCTATCTCATGGCCATGATGAACGCCGTCAAACTCTTCATCAACAGCATAGCCGAACAATCTGGAAAGACATAGATCATTACCAGCTTTTATCCTGGCCGTGGTTATTACTTCTCGCATGCAACCACTGCAAATTTCATTACTGGAGTGACGATTGTTTCGGGCGCACTTTTCTTTTATGCGCCAAAGTATCTGACCATATTGATTTTTTCTTTCATCAAAAATATTTCGTTGGTGAATATGTGCCCTAGTTTGCCACATTTGGAATTCGGATAAATGATATTCGTTGATTGCCACTCTATTTCTTGGGAGCAATCTTAAAACATGTCCAATGATTATAAAACTACCATCGAATTGTTGATTCTCCAATACGCCTAAAAACCTGTGGATTGCTTTTAGAAGCTGTACCCCGGGAAGAATCCTGATATCTGCCGAAAATGTCAGCTCAATATTGGCTCCACAGTCGCAGGGGAACAACTCATTATCTTGATATTGATGCTCATTAGGATGGGTGGAGCATTGAAAAATGAGCTGGTGATCTACAACAATAGGGGTTAGAGGAGAATTACAAACTGAACAGCGAGCGATATTATCCCCGCAATTTTCACAGTGAATATTTAGTGCTGGAACAATGTCAAGGAAATGATATTGTTCAACCAGGGTCCTAACGAAAACAGGATCGAATTGAAATTCTGTAGTACGTGACCTTCGAGCTCCAATTATCGCTTTTATCAATTCCTCGAAATAATACCGTTGTTGAATTCTTAGTTTTTTTCTGCCAAGGGTTACAGGCACATGTCGATAGTACGCTATAAACCCATTCGGATTAATATCAGCCTCCCTATTTAGTTCCTGTTCTGTTTTCTGGATTAAGTTGATAGAGAGAGCTAATAGGGAATCTTTTCGTAAGTGTGTTGGCGTCCATATACGGCCGTATTGACGTGATATTCCCATTCCACCTTGGACTAAATCGGGATGACTTGAATAAAAACCAAAAGTTTGCTGGCGGGATGGATCACCGGAAAGAGATCGATAGGATCTTAGTTCTCCTAAAGAAGGATCTGAAATTGTGAGAGACTGGGCATCAAAATTACCGATTGGATCATCGTCAATACGTGAAAAGGAGGCCGTCCTTGGATTTGCTCCTTCTGCTAAACGATCTAGCATTTCCTCGGAAAGATATGGAAGCTGCCAACTTATGGACAACAATGTTCTACAATAATAGAGAATTGGCTTAACTGCTTGGAAATCCGCACATAATAAAAGGGCATGCCTAAACTCTCTGCTATACCAGATAATTGCTTTTTCTAGACTGTAAATAACATTTACTTCTCCAAAGTCTTCCGACTCCGGATCAGAAACCACATATTCAATTTTCTTTTCATAAACGAGAGGAATCTCTTGAAATGGTATTTGTGTAACAACCTCTCTCGCAGGAGTAATGATGTAAACTGACCTTACTGTTCGATCCAAACCAAATTGAACCGCTGCCTCTTGCATCTGTTCTGCAAGTTCAGTAGTCGTCTCAAGAAGGTGCTGAAAATCTGGCCAGGAGTTAACCGACACCAGATAAAGTGTTGGGCTTGAAGATAATGGATAGTTCGCTTTTGTATCTTCAAGAGCATTATGTCCATTTTCCGTAGATTGTAGAACCTCCACTAATTGAATTTTTGAGAAATCATCAAGCCTACGCCTTAAGTCGGTTTCAGCCTGGATTTTTAACATTTCTCGAATTTGGTCGCCAGGAATATTCCGGATGACTAATTCAATGATTTCTCGCTTTGGGACAGGAGTTCCACCAATGGGCATATTTTTCCCTTGCTTTGCTTCCATTAGCCATTCATAAGTATTTATTTGAGATGACCAACAGATTCATTTTCTCTTTCTCAGATATCTGTGAATTAAACCTTGTATATATCCACCTTCGTTTCCAAGCATTTCCTCAATGATAGATCATTGGCGCCGATCTCATTCCAGCTTTGTGGTTTCTGGTAGAAATCCAATCCTCGACCAATTTTTACCACCCAGCCGTTATCCAGCCGAATTTCACGATCATGAATGTTTGGGTTAAAGTCAAAGTCGAAAACAATATCAACTTCGAGCAGGCTTTGTTTCAGGTCGCCTAGTTTCTGTTCAATCTCCAACTTCTGAGTTTCATCGTCATACCCAGTGATCAATTCGATGCGTTTGATGCCCGACAATTTGATGATAACCTCACAAAAGCGAACAAGGTTCTGGATTTGGTGAGGCATACGAATGTAGGGATCTTCAATCTCGATACTCTTTGCACCTGTAAAGTAGGGGCCAAAAATGGTCTCATAGCTATAGCCAGTATCACCATAAAAAATTGTGTAATGCTTTTCACTAAGTTCTGACTCTTTCGGTGAAACAATTTCTGGTTGTACCATTACTGCCACTTCTGAAGGCTGCTCGACCACAGTTCTAGTTTGAGCTTTCCTCGTTTTTGCTTCCGGATTCTCTTTTGTTCCTGAATTCAATGAACGCCGGAATGGATGCTGTGTAGCAGTTGCGTTACGCGATTCCGGACAAAAAACCACGACTTCTTTTCCATCTGGGGCAAAATAGGACAGGTTAATCCGTGCAAACTCATCATCAGGTTTGCGTTTGTTCATTTGTTCTTTTACACGCCGCCTGGCTTCAACTGCATAAGCTACATATTCGTCAAATTCTGAATCGCTGGGTGGACCATCGGGATGCAGTATTTTTAGAAAAGCACATACAGTCTTTTTGATGCCCTTTTCATCGCGGCCTTCGACATTCTGTCCCAATCGAATTCGCTTATTGACTTCCTCGTACCGATTAGTGTGAGAGAATTGATGATGAAATGCTTCCGCCAAATAATCCGTAATGAAACCATAATTTCCCGTCAGAAAATCACTGCTATTCTTCGGCATTTCCCAACCGGGTAAATAGGCGGCAAACCGATCCATTATTGCCAGATCAAACTCTCTTGGCATGGGAATAAAAAGATCATGTTCAGTCGAATTGACTAATTGTTCAATGGAATGATCGATATTCCCGTTGAATGCCAGGCTCGCGTCGGCAATCACTTCGGCTCCACGTGAGAAACGTCCGTTTGCCATAAAATCTTTCATGATCTGGATGGTTGTGGAGTCTTTGATTTGGATGCCGGCGACCTCATCAAAGGCAACGGTATCCCAGAAACCAACCAACCCCGTTCGTTTCCGGGCATTGTTGTAGAACAAAATAGGAGTTGTAGCCTGTCCGCCACTGACCAGGGTTGAATAGGGAGAAAATTCGCTAAAGAAGTACGATTTTCCAGTTCCCCTGGGACCTAGCTCGATAAAATTGTAGTTAGGTTCCACCAAACATGCCAACCGGAGCATAAAGTGGAATTTCAACCGCGTTGAGAGCTTCGTTGGCTCTAATCCGACAGAGCGTAAAACAATATCCAACCATTCATCTCTTGAAAACTTACTCCGACCTGCTGCATACCCATCGAAATCAAACCGGCTCAATTGAATTGGTCGCAAATCTTCTACATAGAACGTGTAATCGTCATCTTCAATTTCATTGTATCCAATGGTGATTTCAGCCCAAATACCACCTTCTAATAGACGATCATTATCACGATAAAACTTTTCATTGATAGCCACCCGCTGGGAATTAAAGTTTTCAAGGGCAGCCCAATGGCGCTTTTCTTTCTCAACATAGTTGACATGGACTTTATCAATAAAGCGGTGTTTTCCTTTGGTTGCGACCTTAGACTGAGCAGCGTTCGCTTCGTCTGCGCGCACATAGTTATCCTGAAGGGTTGCCAGGACAGCTTCCAATCCCTCCTGGATTTCTTTGGGATCTTCACTGGCGCAATAACGTGCTAATAAGAATTCCAACACAAAAGTCGGAACATTCGTGCCCTTTTTGATACGATGTAATAAATCTTTGCGGACAGCTTTACCTTCAAAAACCCCAAGAAGTTTCTCGTCTAATATATCCATAGTTACACCGTATAGTCCGTTTCAAGTTCTAATGATTTACCCAGGGCGGTTTGTGTGATCGGATCAAGAGCTTTCACAATGAATTTACCCTCAAAATCCATATCCATTTTTAGTGTTATTGGAATGGTGTCTCCTGGTTTTAGCGTAATGATTCTGGTCGCCGGGTTTACCGGACCGCCAAGTTTCGCTTCGCCAACGACATGTCCTTTTACATCGTAAGCTTCAATTAGCAGCTCCGTTTCCTGGGCAAAGAGATCCGAAGCTCCGGCTTCAACCTCTATGACCGGTAATCGGGTGGTGATCTTTTTGGAGCCTCGCTTGTAATTTAACATCACTGATAGTTTGCTACCAATTCCAGTCTCTGCGGCGCGAATCTTCACTGCGATGACGGGCACAATCGCTTCCTGAAGCGAAAGCCCGCCGTGGAAATACCATTGCCCAGCGCGATATGCCACCATTGCACGCGGAACCGCTACCTGGTTAAAGTCTCCTTTGATGCCAAACATTTCAGAGGGTAGAACCAGGTTGGATGCATCGCCAATCCCATCACCGAGAAGTGTTCTCTCATGAACATTGATCCATTTCCCAGATGGTTTCACGCACACATCGCCTGGTTCAATGGCTGTATTCAGGAAAAAGCCATGATCGGTGGCAATGATGACATCCTGAAATCCAAGGTCACGTAATTTATAGATAGCCGACCGGATTTTCTGGAAGGTACGACTGATTAATCCTGGAGCCGCTTCTGGATTGGCTTCAAAATCATTATCCATATCATTACTGCGAATGACCAGAAGTTCAACGGTGCTCTCAATCTTGGGATGATCACGGACAAACCGGACCAGTTCCATTTCTGCAAAACGCTGCCCATACTTTTTACGCAGCACATCCATGCGTTGAGCGACGGTGGCTAATGGCTGGTCACCGAATACGACCAACAACTGATTATCCTTATTCGTAATTTTTAGGTTTTGACCGGCCCCGGGTAACAGTGTCGACATCCCAACGGGTGTGACTGAAGGCATCTGAGCGCAAGCCATCTGAACATCAATTTGCCCAGCTTCGTTCAAGTGCTTTGCTAACTCAACACCGAGTTCATAACGCATGGCATCGATCAACAGATAAGCCACGCGCCGACCGCTTTCGAGTAATTTCGGTGCGACCAATTTATCAAACACATCTGCATTCGATAAGCGCCCTGAGATCGGCCAGCCGGATTTTTCAATATGTCGTACGAAAACTCCATGGATCTTGTCCATTAATTTACGGTACGTTGAGCGCGATTGATTGATCACCTCTATTGATGCGCCACCTGAATCGAGGAGATCTCCAGCAGCTTGTTCAAATTCACGCTGGATGCGGTCTACTTCACGGATATTGCTGGTGTAAAAGTCCAACAAGGTATCCAGTGTACGGGTGTGCTCGGATAGCTGGCGGTCGGTGTCTTCGCATGCCTGGGCCAGGCTGGCAGCCGAATGGAGCAACGCCCACTGCGCTTGATTTTCACCACGGCTGACCCAGACAGATTGTTCGTGGCGATTGAGAACACTGCGCAGTCTGTCGACATTATCTCGTTTCAACGCATCGACTGCCTGGTTGAAACAAGCACGCTCTTCAAATGGGAAGGTGTCCCGAACACCGAAATCTTCAATTTTCTCGCATATGGCTGGTAGGTTTATCTCTTTTTCAATTCCCTCGGCGCGTTCTATGTAAAAAGCCTGGGTGCGCCGATCATTGCGTAACCGGTCGCACAAATCTTCCACCAGGTGAAGCGCTTCTTGAGGGGCACAAGGCACAGCCGTCAGAGCTGCCGGCAGGTCACCTGGTAGATCGAAAACGAATTCGCTAAACAGCAGGAATCGCCACAACTCATCGGCAACTGCGGTCCAGGTTTTGATTTTTGTTTTCAGGTTCAGTCCCAGAGCGCTCTGGAATAAAGCTGTGGCTTCTGATACCCAGCCGGTTTGGGCTTTGAGAGCCTCTTTCTGCGTTTCGGAGGGAGTCAGCAAGGCGAATACAATATCGCGAGCTGATTCAACTTTCAGCATCGCTTGCAAGTTTGGCCAGCCTGCTCCCCCGCCAACGGCGTCAATGACCGCAAAACCGGGATTGGGATTGTCTTTAAATATCCGGCGGATTTCCGTAGCATAATCTGCGCGTGCTTTCAGGCAAAGACTGAGGAATTCATCCCCATCTCCTTCTGGAAAGATTGAGCCGCAAGCGCCGTAAATGGCAAATGGGTCGTGCTGTTTTTCTTCGTCTGTAATCGGTACTTTGGCGGGAACATACACCAGAATGCCCTCAAGGGATGGGTTGGGCTGGCCAAACTCATTGAGTGCTTCCAGTGCAGCAAAGCGGCTGGTGATGCTGCTTTCGGATGTATCGATGACACGCAGTTTTTCAGCGTTTAGCTCCAAACACAGCTCGTGGTAGCGCTGGTCGGGGTCATACACAACCAACACCCCATTTTGTTTGAGGCGTGGCAAAAATATTTCTTTTTGGATGAAGTTTTTAATCGTCATTGAACCAACCTTCTGTCTCTTCATCAATTGCTGGTTTTTTGGCTTTTTTCTTTTTAGCGGATGCCGGCGGCTCTACATACAATTCTTCTAAATCGTGCGCAATTGCCAGTGATTTATCGTTCTTGCATTTTTCGCGCACGCGTTCCGGCCAGATGGAGTAAGCCAGGTGCGCCCAATCGTATTCGCCGGCTTCCAACTTCTGCCACGTTTCTTTCAGGCGTTTCTGCCAGGGTTTTTGCTGGAAGAGCTTCCATAATGGTGCAGCGGTAATTTCCACGCCATCGTTGAGATTCGGTTTCCATAATTTTGCCACACGCAGCAATTCTTCACGGAAATCCTTCAATTCGCGCTCGAAGTCCGTCAGGCGCTCCAGCTCTTTTTCATCCGCAGCGCTGCGGCTTTTCTTCAGGCGCAGGCGGGCAGCTTCTTCGGATACCTGCTTGAGCTTGGGATCGACAAAGTCGTTCACACAGGTGTAGAGCGTCTGATTGTTCAGGCGATGGTAGTACAGCCAGAGGGTGTAAGAACACGAAGGCGTGGAGAGCGGCCAATAGATGGGAGCACTCCTTCTTCCTTTTGAATAACGATTTAGATGATCAGTAAAGAATTGACTTGGTAAATTAATGAATTCTCTTATTGAGTTTACTTTCAAGAATCCACACATTTCTTGTTCAATATTGTCTGAATTGGCCTTCCAAATAAGATTTAATAACTTACGAATTTGACCTTCTATATTGTTGGAATTAATATTTGAATCATCAATAATTCCAGACCATATTATATTAATTGGATATTGTTTTCCCCCATTTTGTATTTTTGTAATTTCATCAGGTGATAACATGCCAGTGGGATATTGTGGTAAGGAATCAAAAGGGTTTGCCATTTCCGGTGGATTTTTCACGCCTATGAAGAATTCGTAATTCCATCGACCAAATAGGAAACCAAGAAGATAATCAACAATTTCGGAAACAATTTCTCTAGGTTCCCAACTAAAGGCATTAATTGCTGCAAAAAAAGGTGGCATTGATTTGGATTTAGTTTCAACCCATCTTTTTCCTTCTTCATCAACACCCAAGTTAGAAAAAACTAGTGAGTTTATTTCGTCTTCTAGAAGAGCCAATTTTAGCTTTAGAACTTCAAGGTTTTTCATTGTAGCATCGATATATTCATGTAGTGTAGCAAAACCATTAATACTTGGTGGAACGGTTTCCACATGTTCAAGTCTAAATCTTTGAACTTTACGCAATTCAAAAATAACAGATTTTGCATAATTACCGAGTTCTTCTTTCGCACTTTCGTCTGAAAATAATATCGGCAATAAGCTAACATAACCATTTTCTTTATGTTGACCACAATATTCATTTAGTATGGTTCGCAATAACTTTGAGTTTATATATGCAAGCAGAAAAAAGTAAAAATCTGAATTATGAGGAAAAATCCCTTGGCCTTCATTCGTAAAATAACGATCCTTAGGATGGGCATGTACTGAAAGATATTCCCCCCTTTTTCCATATGAGAGACCTGGTTTTTTCGAGAAGGATAGATTCTGTGGCCTTGAAATCAACTTCCCTGATGCATCTTTATATTCTGTGATCTCACGGCCGTTGTGTCCCCAATTAATTACTTCTTGAGAAGGTCTGAAAAATGGCGAAAATACTCCTCCGTTTGACAAATAGAACCAATTATTTCCAGGTTTTATTTCCCAGTAAAGTTTATAAAATCTTTCATTATCCCCGGTACTAAGTCCGGTTCGTACATTAGCAAAATCAGGATCCAGTTTTCTGGCTTTAGAAAAAAGGTGCAGAATGGTATTTGGAATGGAAAAACTTGGTACTCCATTTGGAAAAGATATGAAATCTCTTTGGGATTTAAGGTAATAATCAGAATCATTCTGCCCATTTTTTATTGAATTTGTAGCAGTAGCCAATTTGCTTTGTTTATCTTTATTAGCAGAAGCATCCAAACAAAAAACAGTTTCAATATCATGAATTCTAGAAAATGCTGTAAAGCAACATACTTCCACATTCGCATCCAAGACGTCCCAACCTAAAGGCATATAGGTTGTTAATGCATATTTTGAATAAAGCACAGATTTACGATAATTTTCATATGAACTTCGAATTGACGTTGATATATCGATAATTATTCCCAGCCCGCCATTATTGTTTAATAAATTACTTGATCTCTCAACGAAAGTAGCGCCGAGATTTGAATATGTGTTTTCGTACTTCTCCTTAATCCACTTTGTTGAGCTCTCTGTAGCAGTTCCAAAGGGAGGATTCATTAACATCACATCAAAGTTTTTCCGTAATAAGTCGATAAATGAAAAACCCTTGGATGCGTCGCCAACAAAAAGACGTCTTTTAAATCCAACTCCATTTTCCGCCTGCTCTGAATAAACATTCAGAGCCACAAGCACCAATTCTTCGGACCGGTCGAAAAAATCCTGGTCTTCGCCGGCAATCACCTTCACATACTTAGCTTTCGGAGTTTCACCCAACCCATATTCCAAAACGCGGAAGAGCGGGGATTTCTCCTCTGCTTCCTTTCGTGCCGTGGCAATCGCTTCGCGAAGTGTTTCTTCAATTTTCAGTAGGCTGCCAGCTTCACCCGCCAGTTCCATTTCCTGCCAGACGGTGCGCACCAGTTTTGCCAGGGCATCTGCCATTTGCGGCGTGGCACGGACTTTCTGGTCAGCAGGCACATGCCAGGCCTTGCGCATCAGCGCTTCCAACCCATCTCCGCGCAGCGTACTTAAAAACTCATCCAGCATTTGCCGGTCGCCGGGCATGGGTTCGGCGCACACCACATTGGATTTGCGAATTTGCGGGCGCCCGTGGGGTTTCAGACCCTGCGTCTGCCAGCTCTTCTGGGCACGTAACCACAGCGACAGCCCGGCGATTTGCACCGCACGCGGGTCAATATCCACGCCGTGGATATTATGCTCGATGATCAGACGCGGCACATCCTTTAAGTAGGTTTCATTGTCTGGATATGTTTTATGTAAAGAATCCAGATCCGCCAAGCGCAGCAGGGCGTCTTCACCCAGATGCTCTTCTAGCTCCCAGGCTTCTGAATAAATATGCTCAAAGAGGTCAAAAGCGTACAAACCAAAATGCATCGAACCGCAAGCAGGGTCGAGCATCTTGATCTCACGTGGGTCTTTCAGCGGACGGTGAGGAATATACACCGGCTGGCGCAGCAGTTCTTCTTGCGAGAGGTTCTCATCGGTTTCGGACTGCTCTGGGGCTTCTTCTCCCTCATCCAAAAATATTTCCGTGGGGCGGCGCACCAGGTAACAACAGGTATCTTTAAGCGCAGTCTCACCTTTCGTCATCTCGTACCAGATGCGCCCCAGAGTGTTATCGGTGAGGAATTCCACCACATAGCGCGGAGTGAAAAACTGGTTGCGCACGGCCAGCTCACGGCTGTTGCGTGGTGCCTGCGAAGCATCGCGCATGGCTCTGCGTTCTTCCTTGCTGTTGAAGTATTGGTAAATCCAACCGATGGTCTCATCTTCGGTCCACAACAGCTCGATCTCCGGATCATTAATTAGCCCTAAAAGCTTCAACATGGCACCTTCGCGGGGGAAGAGCCGTCCCTGTGGGCTAAATCGGTCAAACAGAACCGGCAGATCGACGGCAAATTCATCCATCAAGCTGAAGAGATACATCCGGTAGGCTTCGCCGGTTTCACCCAGGGCGCTGCCCGCCAGGCGGGCATACAGCTGAAAGCCTTTCGACTGGTACCCTTTGGCAATTGATTCTAAAACCAGACCACGCGCTTCGGACATGCGCAAAGCGCACAGCCGGTTGAGAACGGTAAACGCTTGCTCGCGTACGATGCGATCCAATACGTCCCGATTGGCTTTGCCATCTACCTTGGAATTCCCCGCCAGATAGTAATCCAGGGTTTCACGCAATATCTTCGCCGTCTCGCGCCGGCGATCATCTACAGCGGTCAACCTATCAATAGGCGTCACATCTCCACTGATCGGGTCAAGCCCGTACTCATTCTGTAACTGGCGGGTAAATTCTTCAGTCAGAAGGGCGCGGGCATCGCTGACGAAACGGGCTAGACGGTTACGGGTGGTTTGATCAAATGCCATAATGGATCAGTCCTTCAGTTCTATGGTTACTTCGATGTCATTGTAGAGTGCCAGTTCAGTCTTCAGAGTCTGAAGTTGCTGAATTAAGGCATCCAATTGACTGCTGTTAGTCACCCTGGTAGGAATATTCAAAGATCGGGTAATCCGACTGCGTCCTTCACGAGCAGCCTGTTCCTTCTCTTCTTTCAGTCGTGCCAATTGTCGTTCATGCCCGACTTCTTCGATTCTTTTTCGGATACTACTGACGCGTGACTGGATGGTATATTCTTGACCCAATAGCTGCTTCAATCCGGCCAGGTCCTTGGTTACTTCGATTGCCAATGCTTCCAATTGAGCCAAAATCTGTGATTGTTCCTCATGCGTTAATTCGTTCCACTCAAACAACCCGGGTAAGTCTTGTTTGGCGATCTTAATTGTGTTTTTTTGCGCTTCCATCATCTGAACAATCGCCTCACGTAAATGATTCTTGATTGAGGTCAGTGTGGAGCTTAGGTCGGCGCTGTGCTGGTAGAAATTTTCCTGACCCAGACGTTCCCCAATTTGGGCAAGCGATTCCTCAACATCGTTTTTGAGCTGACCTGGTATTCCCGAATCCGGTAATGCTTTGATCTCCTTCCAATGCTCACGCAGGTCGCGAATTGTCACCTCTAGCCCATTTTTAAGCGCCAGGGTTACATCTGCTGCCCATTTGAGGCTCGTAAAGAGTGAGGATTCTTCGCTTCCCAATCGCTGCGGGACATCCGATGCATCGGTTTCCAAGATCTCCGCCAGATCCTTATTGAGCTCACGAATACGTTCCACACCTGGCAGCCCCAGGTTCTCCAACTTTGAAACCAAGGGACCGTATTTCAACTGTAATTGTGGGAAGTGCTTCGCTGCTGATTTACTGATTTCCTGTTCCAGCGGTATGGCAGGTTCACCTGTCAGATCTGTCAGGCGTTGTGCCGCTCGCGCGAGCAACTCAGGTGGAAGCTGTCCGTCGCGAAGTGCGATTCCTACAGTTTTGAATGAATTATTGGTGCGCAGGCCTTCGATTGCTTGCTGACCATTGACTTTAATTTCCCGCCCAGAAATCTTGAGCTTGACCTCTCCATTGACCAATAACGCTGCCACAACATAACGCAAGGTATCTGGAGACCAACCAAAAGGTGCATCGGTAAAATAATCGGTCAGACGTTTCCCATCCACTGATCCATTGCGGTCGATGAAATCTCGAATGCTGATTAGAGCTTTATGATTGGTATTGATGCGAGGGGTTCCACCTACTACCTGGACGAGAGACAGTGGGTCGATATTTGAGTCAATCGCCTTTAAATTGCCGGCTTTCAGGAATTTTTCGGCAATATTCGTATCTGCTCTAACGGGCGCCTCATTGTATCGATCAAAGACTTGTTCAGCCACTGTGCTTAAATGCTTTTTCGCAGCTTCAACCAGGTCATGATCCAGACTGTCTGCTGCTGTCACCTGACCTCGGAAGATAAAGGATCCCTGGCTTAAGCAGTTTTTCAACAAATGCTCCAAGTCTCCGGTTAAAACATTTGCGCGGTCGGTCTGGGCTGAACAATATTCTTTAACTTCCTGATCTGGGTCATTGCGGTATCGTTGAACAATTTCACGGCTTCTATAAATCTCGGATACCAGATCGTTGATCTCGCTGACAGTTCTTCCCAATAAATAGATCGTGTATTGCGAACTACGCTGACGAGATTCCTCAACCAGGCGGGTACGGGATTCTTCATAATCCTCTGGGGCGACAAATTCCACCATTGTTTGAATCGTTTCTTTCTCACCAGCAAGATTAGCCAGGATGGATCCAGCGGATGATTTCAATCCAGATGTTACCGAGAGAGTGTTATGCAGCCGGACAGATGGAAGCGGGCTGAAGACCTCTCGCAACCCCTCATTTTGAATCCGCCGGGTTTCAATCGAACGTAATGGAATTTGCGCCCGTTCCTGATCGATGTCATTAATCTTTTCACTAAAAAAGCACAGATTCCCATCTTTCTCACCGAAGGGAACAAATCCATCAGAAATGAGATCCTTGACGGCCGATTCGACCTCATCATGGCGGGATGCTGCATTAACCGTTGGATGAGTAAGTCCGGCAATATTTTGGACCGTTACTGGCATGTTCCCCAATATTTGAAGAATTGCTACTGTTTTGGCGATTTCCTGATGAATCGCCGAATCGGGGAAGCGAATCAGAGCCTTTGCAACCGCTTTATGAATGGATGGGGCAGCGCGGCGAATGTCTTTTTCAAGTGCATCATATAAAGTAACCGTTGTGGCCAGCCAACCGGTCGGTTGGTTCGCTACAGGTGGTTGACCATCCGGCCCTTCGATAAGGATATCCTGGATCACTTTAATGGCTGAGCGAAGTCCAATTCCACCTGTAGATTTCGCCAGAGCGCCTAAAAGATGCAGCAAGATATCAAAATGGGCCGGTAAAAAAGGATAGAGATTAGTGAATGTAACTTTATCGAAGTCTGCGTCGTAATATTTGGCATCTTCGAGTTTAGTATTAAATCGTAATTCCTGACCATGTTTTTCGAATAATACGCCAAGAGTCTTTTCACCATCCGGTGATTTACCCAATAAACGGCGGTAGCAAATTTCGCGGATATCGCTGGATTCAAGGTCGATCTGGATTGGAAAACGATCCTTGAGTTTATACAATTCAGGTGAGTTTAAAGATGCGCGTGGATCATCTTCGGTAAGGGTTTGCTGTGCAGTTCCGAGGATCCACACTTTACCGTTGCCGATATTCTTCAGGTTCTTTGCCAGCCCATCCAGATTCAAGATCAGATTTGGACGTGAGCTGACATATTGACCTACTTCATCAATAATAAAAACAATGTATTCTTTTCCCGTTGCCTCATGAACGATATCAATCATTTCTTTGACACGTTCATTTTCAAAACGGACGAAATCGGTGGTTTCGGTATTAAAGGCACTGGCTGTTTTGAATAACTGGGGATAAAGGTCGTGCGCGATTTCGGGAATCAGGCTATCAATCACTAAAGGATCGTTTTGAACCTCTTTCCAGGAAACACCAAGGTCATTTTGAATCCTGCTTGTGAACTCCTCATACCGGTTATCTTTTTTCAACCGTCTTTCAAAAGCTGCTACCTTTAAATTTCGCGAATAGCCAGCCCACTGCAGAACTTTATAATACAGAACGGTTGAAACTTCCTCCATCGTTGCGCCGGCCAGCATTTCACTTGCCAGATCGAGAAGAACAACCGCTGCAGGAAACCGATTAGCCACCGTAGATAACAACGCTCTCGTCTGCGGTTTGTTCATGCGGTCTTGTAAATATTTCAAGAACCGCGTCCCTTCAATTTGCACGCTCTGGTCTAATGCTAAGCCAAGATATTTCGTGAAGGACGACTTACCAGAACCATAGAAGCCAGAAACCCATACACCTACCTCATTCTCGCCGCCGCTATCCATTGCCTGTTGCATTTTGGTCAGTAACCGTTCGAACTGGTCTTCAATGCTTTCAGTAACAATGTATTCGGTGATTTCCGCTTTTAGGCGAGCTTCTTGCGAAGCGTTATAGGTAATCACCTTTTCGATATTGCGGTAGATGTCTTTCGATGGATCAAATAATGTTTTTATCTGCATAGCCCCTGATACTCCTTTTTAGCCGCCGATATGAACGGAGCGATAATTGCCATCTTCCGGATAAAAACCCAGGAATTTCAATCGCGTCTTTCCGGTGCGTTCACCCGGGTAAAAAAACACGGTAGGCACGTAGAATTTCCCGTACAGTTGACTCTCAATTGCACCAATGCGAGTATAAGGATGAAGGGCTTCGAGATCTGTGACAAGAATAATCGTGCTCTTTTTCCCTTTCACCTGTTCCAGCTTAGCCTCTAATCGACTTTTTAACGAGCCATTTGTAATGGCATTGGCCAAAGATTGATTGGCTTTATCCCACTGGAGGGGGGATTTTTTATCTGCGGTCAGCCAGATTTTCATCATCGGCGCATTGTCCAATATGGAACGAATTTCCTGGGCGATAGAAAATTGCTCAACGTCCCAACCATCATTTCGCAGTTTAGCGATCCAGGCTGGCAGGCTCCTCTTCACATCCAGAATTTCCTTGGGATGGAAAATTAAATAATAGATTGGTTCAAAACTGGCGTGTCCTAATTCTCGACCAGATCGAACACGTTCCATCAATTCGTCGAAGTTATCTCTTATTGAGGGCATCGATTACTTCCTCCATACTCTGGTATTGCCAGCCTATTCGAGTCACATCTCCAGCGGATTGAATAATAAACCAACCTTTTAAGGCTAGCTGTTTCAATTCATTCAATACATCACTTCGATCCAAACCAAATAATCCCCAATCCGAATGGCTAAGTACGCTATTGTCACCATGACCGGAAAAATGAAGATCATAGGCCAGCAGAATACCCAATCTCGATTCAATTCGAAATGGTAGTATTTTCCGGATACTTCTTTGTCCATTTTCGAGCAAACCAAAATCAGCACATGAAGCCGTTAAGTATCCAGCTACTTTTGACAGCGTAATTTCTGACCATGGTTTAACAGTTTTTCCATCTTGATTGGCTCGAATTACAAAAAGAAGAGCATCTTCGTTTGAAATTGTTTCTCTACCTGAACTATATGCACCCCAATATACATCCCGAACAAAATCATTAAGAATTCGACTTTCACGGCAAGTGTATATAAACAGTAATTGATTAAATTCTCGGCTTGAGAAAGTAGATTCAATTGTTTTAAGTATTTTCGATGGGCCGCCTTTATTCACCAAATATCGGGGGCCGAAACATTCCTTGATGAAGTTCTGTAGGCGTCGCGCAGTAATATTGGGGAACAATCCCGATTCTAGCGCAGCTTTATAAAGATCAACACCGCTCATCCCAGGCTGCCACAAATTGAGCATTGTGCGAGTCGCATCTATCATACCTATACCGGCATTAAGCATTGAAGAGTAGGAAGTAGTTGTCATAAGGGATCTGAAAAATAGGGGCAGATCATGGTATCTTGTTCAAAACCATACAAGTATGCGCCGGCTACTTTCTGCCAAGAATTTGTATCGCGCAATGCCACGATGTTTCCAACTCGGATTGGACCGACCTCAGTTGGTAATTGGGGTCCAGTTAACTTGCGCAAGAAATCCAAAGCTATTTCTGATTTGGTAATATTCTTTTGAACTGATTGGAATAAAGCCGGCTCATGGAGCGATCGGTGGATTCCTTGCTCAATCTCTTCTGGTAGTCGAAATAGATGATAAACATGACCTATGCCAATACGCTCGTCATGCACTAAAGCTGCGGCATGCGTTACGCCATTACATTGAGCTAAGACTTGCGTTCTGCTAAAAAGCGGAGAAAGGAAAGCATTACTTCCTTGTGTAAAAAACGAACTCTGCCACCAACCAAACTGTTCCCGTTCCCCAAGATACCCAATGATTAATCTTAACTTTGCGAGTCTTTCGACTAATTCAACATCCATGTTGCTCCTCGTTGTTAATCGGAGTTTGTTTTTTTGATTTGGCTATCGTATCATCCAACCAGTTATCTATCCTTTCTTTTCTAAATCGCCAATGCCTTCCAACTTTTTGGCATGGTATTTTTCCATCCTGCGCAAGTTTATAAAGTGTGGATAGAGGTATGCGAAGGTATTTTGATGCTTCTTCAATCGTTAGTACTTGTGGAAAATCGTCCATAGTACCTTCTTTTAAATCAAAATAATGAGTATAAAGAAATTATATACTCATTATTGATAGTTGTTAATCAAATAAGCTATGAAAATCAGGATTATTGCTTTGGGTTTGGCGCAATACCCCATTTGGTAAATGCAGCACTGAGTATTTCACCTGCATCCGGTGAACTAGCTGAGATACCATTCTCTTTCATTTCATTTTCTGCTTCCCAAAGTGCCTGAGCCAGACGACTTCGAAACTCACCGTGCAAATGAGAGAAGGCATGATAAACCTTCAATAATTCAGGATCCACTGCAGGAAGACCAATGGTTGAATAAGCCTCTGTTCCGAGTGTCCCCGCAATGCTCAGAATTTCTGGTCCTTCAGGTAAAAACTCACCATGCATCCAACCTAATACTTTGGAAGGTGGATAGCCTAATAGATCACAAAAGGCTATGAAATCTTCCTCACCCGCCTGGGATCGGCTCCATCGTTTGTACGCTCTGTTAAACCAGGCCGGAAAGTTGGACATGTGGCTTTACTTTTCAAGGATTTCGATGTGGAATATGAAAAATATGTTCGCCTCTAATCATATAATATTTTCTTCAATCTGACAACGAATCCCCCTCCATTTCATTAGATCATCTTGACCGTGCCTGATCCTCCTGTTGATCATGGACCGTGCTTGTTTCAAAAGGATCGCACAATCCTAATTGACCCGCCATCGCCATCATCTGGTCACGGCTATCTGTGCCAAATTTCTTTTTCAAAGCACTTATATGTAATCGAATGGTCGCTTCGGTTAACCCTAGTTTTAGCGCTATTTGTTCTGGCGTATATGCCCTCGCCAATAATTGCAAAACGCTGATCTGCCGCTCTGATAATGCCGGCGCTTTTCTTTTTGGTTTAGGTGGCTGACCCGCGAGAACAATCAAACCATTAACTTGCACTTCAGGACAATCATCCAGTGCGTAACCAGGTACATTCCTGCCATCCCGGATGATCTTTACCAAATCCTGAACGTCTTCGAACACATTTTGGTAAAGAACAGATCCTTCATCATTGAAAACTACGATGGATGGCATCGAAGAAATCCTCCCCTATGTTGACCTGAAATAATGGCTCAGAACGCATAAATCCCCCCTGAGAAAGCACACATCTATCCAGAGAGGACCTTGTAGTTGATGGTATAGGTGGGAGTTGGTCATTCTAGAGTCGTATGCGCAAGTGAGGTAACAGTAGAAAATTTGAGGGTTTATATTAGAACATCTGTTCAGTAAAATTATAGGCGAGATTATCTTATTGTGCAAGTAGATGAAGGAAAAATCTATATATCAATTTCGATAGGTATCAAGGCAAATACCCTATCGAAATTAATAGATTGAGGTAGCTCAGTCTGGGTGTTATCCTACTCGTAACTCATTTAGAAAGGATCGCCAATGAACACATGCTTTCTGACAAAATCAGTCAAAATGCAGAATACCAGGCTTGTCTCGCAGCTTGAAACTATTCAAGATGACTTAACCCGCTTATTCGGGTATGTATCTCAGCTTTCGGATTTACCGCTTGAACAGTTGGAAACCCTTGATATTGAAGATCAAGTAGACGAGATCCACAGTAGTTTGAGACGATTTGAAGCTCGCTGCATGGCAAACAGGGTAATGACAAATGAAGATGAGTTTGCACAGATGGCCAGCGATGTGACTGAGATACCGTCACCAAAATCAACTGGCGATTGGAACACCGTGCGACGCGAAGCCAAACGCGCCAATAAACTGGCCAGCCAGTTGACTGACTCAATCAGAAAAATTCGCACGGGTCTAGGCGAAAATCAAGCTGCCGGCGTAATCCCAGAAGATATCCTTCGGATCAAACAAGCCTTTGGAAATACCGTCAACGATTTCGGGTCGGATGATCTGCTGGTGCATGGATAAAGTACAAAACACTATTATTTTAGGAGTATCGTTGGATGGAAGTAAGAATTCACCGGACAAAATTACCGCATAACGTCATCATCAAAGCGCCAGGTTTATTGCCGATGTTGTATACCCCGCGTGAAATTTGTGAAGAACTGGATATTGCCGAAAGTACATTGCGGGATTGGTTGCAGACAGATGTTCCCCACCAAAGAGACAACCGTAACAGGATCTGGATCAACGGACAAGAGTTTGCCAGATGGGTAAACAACCAACGTAAACCTAAAGTAACCAATAAGCTAAATGAAGATGAAGCCTATTGTTTGCGTTGTAACCAGGTATCCAAATTACTTTCTCCCCAGATTCAACCGATCAAGGGAAACCTGGTTTTAATCAAAGGGACTTGTGCAAATTGTGGAGCCGTTATTAATCGTGGAGCCCATCGTGATCGAACGCCAGAACTATCTTAAAGTCAAAGAACATCTCAAGTACCTCGAGGAAGTTCTGCAGTTGAACCAAGCCTCCGTTGAACGCTATCGCTTCTATTTGCGTCATCTACTCCTATGGGCGGATGATCAAAATTTCCGCCATGTCCAGACTATTCGGCCGACCCTACCGTCCTATCTGGCTTCATTACCAGGTAAGGAAGGAAAAGGAACCCTGGCCAGCGCATCCCAAAAGAAGATCATTGACTCAAGTAAGCGCTTTTTCCGTTGGGCAAAAGTAACATATCCTCGTGAAATGAACAGCCTTCCTGTTTCATGGATTGATACTCTGCGCCGACCTCGCCAACCGCAGTTATCTTCAGAGAATGTTTTTGTTTCTCTGGATGAGGTACAAGAATTAATCAATACCCCTGTACCCGAAAATAACCTGGCCTTATTACGCGATAAAGCAGCTGCTGCCATGCTCTTCCTTTCAGGTATGCGTGCCAGTGCCTTCACTACATTGCCGATTGAGGCGGTTGATCTTGAAAATCTGAGACTTCGCCAATGGCCAGAACTGGGCGTTCATACCAAGAATGGAAAAAAGGCGACTACTTTCTTATTGAACATTCCTGAAATTCTTGCGCCGGTCCGCCAATGGGATGAATTCGTTCGTAAGTCACTTCCTGGCTCAAGTCCCTGGTATGCACCAATCGCGCATTCCTGGGGAGATCAGTTTCTTTCACAGGATGAACCTGGAAAGACGCGTTCTCAGGCGCTTCAAAAACGCCTGGAGTTGTTGTTTTCCATTGCAAACCTTGAAATCAAATCACCTCACAAATTCCGGCATGGACACGCCGTCTACGGGTTACTTCATGCTCAGACTATGGCGGATTACAAAGCGGTTTCCATGAACCTGATGCACGAGAGTATCGAGATCACTGACAGCACTTACGCTCCCATGCTTTCTTCTGATGTTCAAGAGCGTATTGCCGGGCTGTCTGGGAAGGCGACGTCCACGCCGGGTGATGAGCTTGAGGTCTTCCTTAATAATCTTGATCGAGAAAGCCAGAAAAAGGCATTGATGTTTATCGCAGGAAAGTTAGCTCAATGAAGATTTCTTGGTTACAGACGCATGTTATCAGCTGGGCTGGCTTTGCGATGCGCTTGCTCCACATCTACTTCGGCAATTTGAGCATAATGGCGCACCATATCAAGCGATCCATGTCCGAGCAGCGATTGGAGGGTAAAAACATCTCCTCCAGAGCGCAGGTAGGTGATGGCGAAGGTATGCCTGAATTTATGCGGAAAAGCCTTTTTGATTTCTGCCCTGTCTCCCAACCGATTGATCAAGACACGCAAACTGTCCTTGTTGAACGCTCGATCCGCATGGCTGATGAAGAGGGGGGCGTCGGGATCGTCCCCGTCTTCTCGGCTGGCAAGATAACGCCAAACCGCTTTTCGCGCAACTTTACCCAGGTACACCGTGCGTCCTTTACCGCCTTTCGCGCCACCTGCCACTCCGTGACGGATGGTGACCTTTCCGGTCTTGAGATCCACATCGTTGATGATCAGAGAACACAACTCAGTTGCTCGCAATCCAGTATCCAGCAACATCAACACAATCGCCTGATCACGGTTGGAACTCGGCCGGCGCATTACAAACTTCTTCCTTTCCTCAGTCTGCGATTCGCGCGAATAAACGCAGGCTTTGAGGATTTTTTCAACATCTTCTTTGGAAAATGTTTCAACAGGATGTTTTTGAAACTTCGGGGCAGTGATTTCTTTAGCGGGATTGGGAAACTTGAACTCCACCTGCAGCCATCCGAAAAAGGATCGAAAGGTTACCCACACATTTCGGATGGATTTGGCGGACAGCGGCTCGGAGCTTCCGTTCCAACGTCTCGGTTTATACTCGGTTCTCAACCAGGCCATGTAGCCGGTCAGGTCGGAAGATTGAATATCCGATACCTCTCGATCTCCGATGTATTTCAACCAATGACCAAGAGTGAACTCATAGGAGGTAATTGTGCGTTGGCTTAATCCCTCTGCTGTTTTGAATTTGAGGAAGCCGTCGATGGCTTTGGCTAAAGCAAGTGAAACTTTGGATTTTGACGTACCCGGCGAACTGCGGTTCATAAGAAATTCCTCCATTTTTGGAAAAATGTCTACCGCTGTGCGCCAGGCTAACGAAAAACCAGAGCCCGACGGACTCTGGTTTGACTTTAGTAGCGGGGAGTGGATTCGAACCACTGACCTCCGGGTTATGAGGGTGGAACCTGAAATCGTTACCTTTGTCCTCCGGTCTCGTCCTTTTTACGAACATTGCGTACGATGGTTCCGATGAGCCAC
>Ga0209723_1000517_pt1 | contig 71218 bp, 60 predicted proteins | sample BiotimSIPDNA_2_FD_185750 | JGI IMG/M metagenome (GOLD analysis project Ga0209723, IMG submission 185750) | Anaerobic biogas reactor microbial communites from Washington, USA - Biogas_R2 time_0 SIP DNA (SPAdes) (version 2) | ecosystem: Engineered > Bioreactor > Anaerobic > Unclassified | place... | reverse complement strand
ATCACCTTTGACGTGCCGCAAACCCGAGACGTAGAATTCTACCCGTCAGCCCTGGAAAAAGGTATTCGCAGCGAACGGGCGTTAAAGCTTGCAATCGCAGAGATGTACGTCCAGGGGGTGTCTACCCGCAAGGTCACCGAAGTCATGCACCAGCTCTGCGGACTCGACGTATCGAGTACCCAGGTTAGCCGGGCCACTCAGCTGCTGGACAAGGAGCTGACAGCCTGGCGCCAGCGGCCCATCGGCAACATCCAGTACCTGATTCTGGACGCACGATACGAAAAGATCCGGCATGGTGGATCCGTGGTTTCCTGCTGATTTGCGGGCGATATTAAACGCTCCGAATCGGGTGGAAGCCGATCGCCTTCTGCAGCTTACGGTAAAAAAGTATGAAAAGACCGCACCAAAGATTTCGGTCTGGATGTCTGAGAACGTGCCTGAGGGATTGACCGCATTCGCTTTTCCCGAAGCACATCGCCGGCGCCTGCGAACCACCAACATGCTTGAGAGAATCAACAGGGAAATAAAACGCCGCACCAGGGTAGCCAACCTTTTTCCAAACGAGGCCTCTCTGCTGCGGCTGGTCAGCGCAGTATTAATGGAAATCAGTGAAGAATGGGAAACTGAAAAGCTTTACTTGCGAATGGAAAACAGCGGCCCGGTCACGCAGGAAGAATGAATTTACAGAAAATATGTTGCTTTGCCTTGCCGCTGGTTACCCGGACTGTAACGATGCCGATTCCCTGGCCAGGGATCCGATACACAAACTGCTGCTCGATCGCAATCCCATGGATGGACAGGATCTCGGATCGCAGCCAACGCTTTCGCGCTTCGAGAACTCTGTCACCTCCAAAGATCTGTTTGCGATGGCCGAAGATCTGGCCGATATCGTCGTCGAACATCATGCCCGCAGACTGAAAAAGAGGGCCCGCCGCATCACGATCGATTTGGATCCCACTGACGATCCAACCCATGGCGCCCGACAGCTCACCTTCTTCAACGCGCATTACCACTGCTTCTGTTATCTGCCCATGATCGGCACGATGCAGTTCAACAGCGAAAACGAAAAGTACCTCTTCGCGGCGGTCCTTCGCCCGGGCAATACCCATAGCTAGCGGTGGCGCCATCGGCATTCTTTCCCGGATCATTTCGAGAGTACGCGCGGCGTTTCCGAAAACCCGGATCCGCGTGCGCCTCGATGGCGGTTTCGGCACTCCAGATATCCTGGATTACCTGGACGAGGAAGGCGTTGAATATATCGTGGGGTACGCCTCCAATTCCGTTCTTGTCTCCAGGGCCAGGAAAGTAATGGATATGATGCGTGCCCTTTCAGTCATCAGCAACAAGACCGAAACGATATTCTCGGAATTTCAATACAAAGCCAAGCCTTGGCCCAAACCCAGCCGGGTGGTAGCCAAAGCAGAGGTGGTACGTTTCCCTGGATGCGACCCGAGAGACAATGCACGCTATGTCGTCACGCAGCTCTGAATGCTTTCACCCTTCGAACCGGGAAGGAAGTACGGGCATGATGGGAGTGGTGTGTGCGTTATCGCCGGGGAGATAGCCTGAATTTGCTCTCGGGTCCATTCGGACCCATTTCAATGGTCCCTGGTCACCGTTTTCTCTGAAATCACCGCCGCAATCTTGTTTCCAGGGAGCCAGAACTGCATTACAATGCCGTTTTCCGGGTGCTTTATGAATAAAGCGGGTTAGGAAACAGCACGAACCTAAAATAAGACGATCCGCTATTTTAGGTTCGCGGTGCCATAGTTTCGGATAGGGAGCGGACCTCCGCTGCTTGGAGAAGGGGCTTCAGCAAACTGGACAGGGTGACAGGTGAGAATCTTGCCCAGAGGATCTCCTCTTTACTCAACCGGCTGGTCATCAAGCGGCCCTAACCTCACTCCCTGGCCCGCACCCTCGGGGTAAGCAGCGCTCCCGGTCGTCTTTGTCGCCTACACCGCCGGGCCGGTCTTCCCCGGCTGACGCTTCATCGCCTCGAGGACCGCGTCGACCGTGATCTTTTCCAGGCGGCCGGAAGCGTCCCGGAGGACCGTCACGCTCTCTCCGAGCGGGGCCCATTGAGCCGGGGCCGTGGGTCCGAACAGGGCCACGGTCGGGACTCCCAGCGCGGCGGCAAGATGGGTCACCCCGGAATCGTTCCCGATGAAAAAGCGGCAGCGGGACAGGATGCCTGCCAGCGGCCCCAGCGCGGCCCCCGCGCACAACATCGCCCCCGGGACCGCCTCGGCAATGCGCCGCCCCAGCCCCGGCTCGGCCGGGCCTTCCATGAGGATGGGTTCGAGGTCGTTCCGGCACACCAGGCGGCGGACCAACCCAGCGAAGTTTTCGGGAGGCCAGCGCTTCCCCGCCGCCCCCGCCCCGGGGTGCAGCATCACGAGCGCCCTCCGCCCGTCCCACCCCTGCTCACGGAGCCACCGCTTTCCCGCTTCGAGCGCCGCGGCGCCCGGGCGGACGCACGCGGGGGCCAGGTCCCGCGCCAGAGGAGGGGGGAGAGCGAGGGAATCGGCGTAGACGCGCGCGGCGTGGCGTGTCTCCCCCGGCTCCGGGCGCCAGGGGACGATGAGGGCATCGGGATGGATCGAGCGCAGGTTGCGGACGAAGTCGGGGTTGGCGTTTCCGGTCCAGGAGACGATCCTGTCATAGCCCTGCCAGAAACGCGTGTCCTCTTCCGAAGGGGGGGCGGGACCATGGAGGCGGTGGAGCGGGAAGGCGGAAAGCGGGAGGACCCGGTCCGCGTACGGCACGAGCAGCAGATCCTGCAGGCCCGCGGCGCACGCCAGGGTGATCTCCGCCCCGGGCGCCGACCGGCCGAGCAGCCCCAGCGCCGGGAGCGCCAGGATGACGTCCCCCAGGGCGCCGGGGTGAAGGACCAGGACGCGCACTACTCGATAACTACCCCGACGTTGTGGGCGTTGGCGATGCTCACCTGGGCGGCCACCTGCCGGGCGATTCCGCGGAACACCTCGGCGGCGGTCGAGTCGGGGGCCAGGGCCGTCACCGGCTTGCCCGCGTCCCCCCCCTCGCGCAGCGCCACGTCGAGCGGCACTTCCCCGAGGAAGGGAACCCCGTAGCGCGAGGCGGTGGCGGCGCCGCCGCCGTGGCTGAAGATGTGGGTCCGCTCACCGCACTTGGGGCACTGGAAATAGGACATGTTCTCCACGATCCCGAGGATCTCCACACGCACCTGCCGGAACATCGAGATCGCCTTGCGCGCGTCCTGCAGCGCCACGTCCTGCGGCGTGCTGACGATGACGGCGCCCATGAGGGGAACCGTCTGGGTCAGGCTGAGCTGGACATCGCCGGTGCCGGGCGGCAGGTCGACAAGGAGGTAGTCCAGCTCCCCCCAGTCCACCTGGCGGATGAACTGCTGGATCACGCTGTGCAGCATCGGACCGCGCCAGATCAGGGGCTGGTCGTCGCGATCGGTCAGAAAGCCCATCGACATGACCCGCACGCCGTAATTCGACAGGGTTTGGATCCGGTCGCCGATCGCCCGGGGCCTCCCCTCGATCCCCATCATCAAGGGAACGTTCGGCCCGTAGATGTCGGCATCGAGGACCCCGACGGCGGCCCCGGTCTGCGCCAGGGCCACGGCCAGGTTCACGGTCACGGTGGATTTGCCCACCCCCCCCTTGCCGCTCCCCACGGCGACGAGGTTCTTCACTCCCGGGACCGACTGCTTCCCCTCCCCCGCAGCCCCCCGGGTCACGGCCGCCGACATCGTGATCCGGACGTCGCGGACTCCGGGCACCGCGAGCACCGCCTCGCGCGCCCACTGTTCCATCTCTTTTTTGACCGGGCAGGCGGGAGTGGTCAGTTCGATCGTGAAGGAGACGACGCCGCCGTCGATCTTCAGGTCCTTGACGAAATTGAGGCTGACGATGTCCTTGTGCAGGTCCGGGTCTTCGACCTTCTTCAGGGCATCCAGGATATCCTGTTCACGGGGCGCGGCATCACTTGACATAACACGATCCTTTTCAAAAAACGTACAGGATTGGGGTCACTGGAAGGGGGGGTCAACTCGCGTTGAGGAGCTGCGCCATCGCCGCGCCGATATCCGTGGGACTCGACACCACGCGCACACCCGACTGCTCGAGCATTTCCATCTTTTCCGCCGCGGTCCCCTTCCCCCCCGATACGATCGCGCCCGCATGTCCCATGCGTCTTCCGGGAGGCGCGGTCCGGCCCGCGATGAAACCCACAACCGGCTTGGTCATCTTCTCCCGGATATAACGCGCGGCCTCCTCCTCATCCGTCCCCCCGATCTCCCCCACCAGGACCACCGCGTGCGTGTCGGGATCCCCTTCGAACAGCTCGAGGGCGTCGACAAAGCGGGTACCGATGACCGGATCCCCCCCGATGCCGATGCACGTGGATTGCCCGATGCCGCGCAGGGAGAGCTCATTCACCGCCTCGTAGGTCAACGTTCCGCTGCGCGACACGACCCCGACGTGCCCTTCCCGGAAGATGCCGCCCGGCATGATCCCCGCCTTGCATTTGCCCGGCGAGATGACGCCGGGGCAGTTGGGTCCGATCAAGCGGCTCCCGGATTCCGTGATCAGCGCCATCGCCCGCGTCATGTCCAGCGTAGGGATTCCCTCGGTGATGCAGATGATGAGGGGAACCGCAGCCGCGGCCGCCTCCAGGATGGCGTCCGCCCCGTACGCGGCGGGAACGAAAATCAGCGTCGCCGTCACCCCCTCGGCCGCCACCGCCTCCTCGACGGTGTTGAACACCGGGATCCCGTCAAACTTCGTCCCCCCCTTGCCGGGGGTGATCCCGGCGACAACCTTCGTGCCGTATTCCAGGCATTGCCGCGCATGGAAGGAGCCTTCCCTGCCCGTGATCCCCTGAACCGCCAGCCGTGTATTTTCGTCCAACAGAATCGTCACCACAACCTCCTCTCCCCGGGGAACCGGTTATCCCGCCAGGGCTACCACTTTCTCAGCCGCATCCTTCATCCCGTCCGCAACCGTGAATGCGAACCCAGAATCGAGCAGCATGCGCCGTCCCTCTTCCACGTTGGTCCCTTCGAGCCGGACAACGACCGGGATCGCCGCTTCAACTTCCCGCATGGCCTCCACCACCCCCTGGGCCACCAGGTCGCAGCGCACGATCCCGCCAAAGATGTTGATGAGCACCGTCTTGACGTTGGCGTCGGAAAGAAGAAGCCGGAACGCATTGCGGATCTGGTCCGATGACGCCCCGCCGCCGATATCGAGAAAATTGGCGGGATTCCCGCCGGCGATCTTGATGATGTCCATCGTCGCCATCGCCAGGCCGGCCCCGTTGACCATGCAGCCGATGTTGCCGTCGAGACGGATATAGTTGACCCCCAGGCGGGAGGCCTGGATTTCCAGGGGCTCCTCCTCTTCGAAATCGCGCAGCGCCTGCAGCTCCCGGTGGCGGTAGAGCGCGTTGTCGTCGAGCACGATCTTGGCGTCCAGGGCGCACAACGCTCCCGACTCGGTCAGGAGCAGCGGGTTGATTTCCACCAGCGAGGCGTCGTTCTCCTCGAACACCCGATAGAGCGCACCGAGGATGCGGGTGGTTTCCGACAGCAGGCTGCCCGCCAGGCCCAGGTGGAAGGCGAGTTTTTTCCGCGCGTAGGGCTGCAGCCCAACACGGGGGTCGACAAACTCCCGGAAGATCAGCCCGGGGGTCTCCGCAGCGACCTGCTCGATGTCCATCCCACCGGCAGGGGACGCCACGATGACGGGGCGCCGGCTGGCGCGGTCGACGAGGATTCCCAGGTAGAACTCTTTCTTGATCGGGAGCGCCTCTTCCACCAGCACCCGCCGCACGACGCGTCCCGCGCTCCCGGTCTGGCGCGTCACCAGAGTCATGCCGATCATGGCACGGGCGATCTCCTCGGCCTCCTCGGGGGAGGCCGCCAGCTTGATTCCGCCACCCTTGCCCCTCCCACCGGCGTGAATCTGCGCCTTGACCGCTACCTTGCCCCCTAACCGCGCGGCGATGTCGTAGACTTCGTAGGGGTTAGAGGCCGACTCCCCCCTGGGCACAGGCACCCCGAACCGCGCCAGTATCTGCTTGGCCTGATATTCATGAATGTTCACGCACCCTCCCGTTCCTGGCAGGCGCCCCTGCGGATTTCTCAGGATCTTTTGTTGATGTAAAGGAGTGCCGGAACCCGGGAATCACTCCGCCACCCGCGTCATTGTATGGCGAAGGTTGCAGGGGATCAATGAAAAGATTCCCTGCATTCCAGCGCCCGGCCGTGCCAAGAGCGAGTCATCGGATGCCGTGCGTTGTCTTGGCAAGTGATGCCGGTCACGCGGGGGATTGGTAGCGCTACGGGGAATCGAACCCCGGTTTGATGGCTGAGAACCACCCGTCCTAACCCCTAGACGATAGCGCCGTAACCGGGATAAATATTACCAAAACCTCCCGCGCGCGTCAACTTGCCAAATGAGGGGGTGCATCCGCGGACGCTGGGGTATAATCACGGCATGAACGGAACCGGAAACAGGAGGGTGATCCTGGCGTTTCCGCGCGGATTCTGCGCGGGGGTGGTTCGCGCCATCGATATCGTGAACCTCGCCCTGGAAGCATACGGGCAGCCGCTGTACGTCCGCCGGGAGATCGTGCACAACAAGTTCGTCGTCAACAGTCTCCACGAAAAGGGGGTCATTTTCGTCAACGAACTGGACGAGGTTCCCGCGGAGAGCCGCGTCATCTTCAGCGCTCACGGTGTCTCCCCCGAGGTCTGGGACGAGGCGGCGGCCCGCCGGCTGAAGGTCATCGACGCCACCTGCCCGCTGGTGACCAAGGTGCACAACGAGGCGGTAAAATACGCCGGATTGGGCTATGCCATCGTTCTTATCGGCCATTCGGACCACGATGAAGTCATCGGCACCCTGGGCGAAGCTCCCGCCAATATCACTGTTCTCAACCCGGAAGACGACATCGAAAAACTGAAAATTGCGGATCCCGCCCGGATCGTTTACCTCACCCAGACCACCCTGAGCATCAACGACACCCGGAGGATCGTGGAGAAGCTGCGGCGGCGGTTTCCCAATATCAAGGCCCCGAATGCCGAGGATATCTGCTACGCGACCCAGAATCGCCAGGCGGCGGTGCTGGAACTGACGAAAAAGGCGGAATTGATCCTGGTCGTGGGTTCCGCCAACAGCTCCAACTCAAGCCGCCTGGTGGAGGTTGCCCAGAGCGCCGGGGTGCCCGCCCACCTGATCGACGGCATCGAGGACATCCAGCTCCGCTGGCTCCGGGACGTGGAAACCATCGGGTTGACCGCCGGCGCCTCGGCCCCGGAGGAACTGGTCAAAAGGGTGGTGTTCTACCTGAACCGCCTGGGGTACCCCCACGTCGAATCGGACAGCGGTATCGTCGAGCACGTCCAATTCTCGCTCCCCCCGGAACTTGCCGAGGCCGCCGCGGCCCATCACCCAGACCACGCCTTGGAATGAGGAAAAGCCCGACCGGCATGTCCAAGGTTGGAAAAAGGGTGCACTTGGGATATAGTTTTCTCTTTACCGTTTCTTTGAAGAGGAAGATATCCGCGGGACTGCGGCGGCTACTAATGAAAGGGATGGCCTTCTTCGGGTAAGCGGCTCCATGAACGAGGAAATCACTTTTGTGACGGGCGCAACCGGCTTCATCGGAAGCCATGTCGTGCGCAGGCTTTTGCTCCGGGGGGACCGGGTGAGGGTGCTGGTCCGCGGCTCCAGCCCCAGGTCGAACATCGAGGCGCTCGGGTGCGAGATCGTCATCGGCGACCTGAAGGACTCCATGTCGCTGCTGCGCTGCGTCCAGGGTTGCCGCCGCGTCTACCACGTCGCGGCCGATTACCGCCTGTGGGCCCGCAACCCCCAGGAAATCTATGACAACAACGTGGGCGGCACGCGCAATCTCCTGTCCGCCTGCTGCGAAGCCGGGGTGGAGAAGGTAGTCTACACCAGCTCGGTGGGGACGATAGGGATGCAGAGGAACGGCGTCCCCGCCATCGAAGACACCCCCGTCAAGCTCGACGACATGATCGGCCATTACAAACGTTCCAAGTTCATGGCCGAACAGGTAGCCCGGGAATTCGCCGCTTCCGGGCTCCCGGTCGTCATCGTCAACCCGACCACCCCCATCGGCGCGGGAGACATCAAGCCGACGCCGACCGGGAAGATTATCCTCGATTTTCTCAGGGGAAGGCTCCCCGCGTACGTGGAAACGGGGCTGAACCTGGTGGCCGTGGAGGACGTGGCCGAGGGGCATCTCCTGGCCGAAACCAGGGGCCGGGTCGGGGAACGCTACCTCCTCGGAGGGGAAAACTGGAGCCTCAAGGAGATCCTGAACGCCCTGGCGGAGATCTGCGGGAGGCGGCCCCCCCGCTTCCGGATCCCGTGGACCGTCGCCCTCATGGCCGGCACCCTGGATGATTTCGTCACCGGGACCCTGTTGCGTCGTGAGCCTTCGATACCGCTCGAGGGGGTAAGGATGTCCCGTTACAAAATGTACGTCAGCTGCGAAAAGGCGCGCAGGGAGTTGGGCTACAACCCGCGGCCGGTCGAGCAGGCGCTGCGCGCGGCCGTCGACTATTTCCGCTACGACTGGCAGCCGGCCGCCGCGCACGGTCGTGTTTCGAAAATGCGCTCCGACACCATTTGACATCCGGGGCCGCCCCGGCAGGCACAAGAACAACAGAGGCGAACGACAGAAAGCTGATGATGTCCCAGAACCGGCAGTTTCCGAGCAACACCCAGGAGATGCGCGCCGCCGTTTACCGCGGCCCCGGGGAGATCTCCCTGGAAACGGTCCCGGTCCCGGACATCCTGGACGGGGAGATCCTGGTGCGGGTGCGGGCGTGCGGTGTCTGCGGCACGGACCTGAAGAAGATCGAACAAGCCCTCGTCCCACCACCGCGCATCTTCGGCCATGAAGTCGCCGGGGTGGTGGCCGCGGTGGGGGCCGCGGTCAAAGGGTACAAGGTCGGGGACCGGGTGGCCACCCACCACCACATCCCGTGCCGGGAGTGCTTCTACTGCGCAAGAAAACTCTTTTCCCAGTGCGAGTTCTACCGGCGCACCGGCACCACCGCCGGGTTCGAACCCGCCGGGGGAGGGTTCGCCGAGTATATCCGGGTCATGGACTGGATCGTGGCCGGCGGGACCGTGCCGATCCCGGACAACGTCAGCTTCGAGGAAGCCAGCTTCCTCGAGCCGCTCAACACCTGCCTGAAGGCGCTGGAAACGGCGTCCCTCGAGCCGGGAGAGGTGGTGGTGGTCTACGGGCAGGGGCCGGTCGGGCTCCTGATGATGCAGGCCGCCCGTGCGCAAGGCGCCCGCGTCCTGGGACTGGACTTCCTCGAGGCACGACTGGAGACAGCACGGGAGCTGGGGGCGGAAGCCGCCCTCGACCCGGCCCGGGACGACGTCGTCCGGGCGGTCGCCGGCATGACGGACGGCAGGGGGGCCGACCTGGCCATCGTGGCCGCGGCCAGCCCGGAAGCGGTGGCGGACGCCCAGCGCATCGTCCGCCGGGGAGGGCGCGTCCTGCTTTTCGCCCAAACCGTGCCCGGCGAGTTGATACCCGTCGACGCCTCGAGCATTTGCATGGAGGAAAAGAGACTCATCGGCAGCTATAGCGCCTCGGTGGAACTCCAGGAAAAAGCGGCGCAGATGATTTTCGAAAGAAGGATCAACGTGGCCCGGCTCATCAGCCACCGGTTTCCCTTGGAACGTCTCGAGGAGGGGATACGACTCGCATCGCACCCCTCCGCCAGTTCGCTAAAAATCGTGATACAACCATGAGAGAATTGATGAAGGTAAGCAGAGAGAAAATGACCGCCGCCGTCCTCTACGGGAAGCGGGATGTGCGCATCGAACAGATCCCCGTCCCCCGCGTAGGAAAAGGCGAGGTTCTGGTCAGGATCAAGGCGGCGCTCACCTGCGGAACGGACCTGAAGGTCTACCGCCAGGGATTCCACGCGCGCATGATCGTCCCCCCCTCCGTTTTCGGGCACGAGCTCGCGGGTGTCGTCGAGGAGGTGGGAGAGGGGGTCGAAAGCTTCTCGCCCGGAATGCGCGTGGTCAGCGCCAACTCCGGCCCGTGCAATGAATGCTTCTTCTGCCAGAAGCACCTGGCGAACCTCTGTGAAAACCTCCAGTTCATCAACGGCGCCTACGCCGAATACATCAAGATCCCCGAACGGATCGTGCGCCAGAACCTCCTGATCCTCCCCGACAGCGTGGATTTCCAGGAAGCGGCGCTGGTGGAACCGCTGGCCTGCGTCATCAGGGCGGCGGAGGAGACCGGCATCGAGGAGGGGGACACCGTCGTCGTCATCGGCATGGGACCGATCGGCCTGATGTTTGTCCAGGTCCTGAAATCGATGGGCGCGCGTGTCATCGCGCTGGGGAACCGCCAGACCCAGCTGTCCCTGGCCGAGGCGATGGGGGCCGACCACGTCGTGGACTCCACCCACTCGAACGTGGTGGAGCAGGTGCGCCGGATCACGTCGGGGCAACGCGGTGCCGATGTCGTCATCGAGGCTGTGGGCATCAGGGAAACCTGGCAGCAGGCGATGGGCATGGTCCGTCGCGGGGGAACCATCAACCTGTTCGGCGGCTGCCCCTCGGGCACGCACATCCCGCTGGACAGCACCCTGATCCACTATTCCGAAATCTCGATCAAGGCCAACTTCCACCACACGCCGCGGCACATCCGCGAGTCCCTGGAAGCCATCCACCGGGGGAGGGTGAACGCCCGCAGCCTGATCACGGGCGAGGAGCAGCTGACCGCGATCGGCAGCGTTCTGGAGCGGCTCCTGAGCCGTAACGGGGACCTCAAAATAGCCATCATCCCCTGAGCGGCCGCGGGCCGCACTCCCGGGATCCCCGGAGAAGCGCATGACACCGGAATTGACGGAGTCTTACCGGTCCGCGGAAGCCATCGCCCGCAGCCGGAGCAATTTCTATTATTCGTTCATCGTCCTCCCCGCGGAGAAAAGGCTCGCTTTTTGCGCCGTATACGCCTTCATGCGCCATGGCGACGATATTTCCGACGAGGAGGGTGGGACCGGGGACAGGAGGGAGCGCCTCCGCCAGTGGCGGCTGCAGATCGACACCGCCGCCCCGGGCCGCGATTCGGCCAGCCCGATCCTCCCCGCCTTCCACGACACGCTCCGGAGGTTTTCCATCCCGGCGCAATATTTCCACTGGATCCTGGATGGAGCGGAGATGGACCTGGAAATCAGCCGGTACGACAGCTTCGAGGAACTGTACCGTTACTGTTTCCGGGTTGCCTCCGCCGTCGGCTTGGTCTGCCTCCGCATCTTTGGTTTAAGCGGGGGGGCGAGCGGGGAACGGGCAGAGAAACTCGCCGAACAGTGCGGCATCGCCTTCCAGCTGACCAACATCCTGAGGGACGTCAAAGAGGACGCTGAACGTGGGCGCATCTACCTGCCGCTCGAGGATCTCCGGCGTTTCGGTTACGCTCCCGAGGAAATCGCGGCCGGGGTCCTGGACGACCGGTTCCGCGCGCTGATGCGCCACCAGACCGAGCGGGCCCGGGAGTATTACCGCCAGGCGCGGGAACTGATCCCGCTGGTCGAGGCGTCGAGCCGCCCGGCCCTGTGGGCCATGATCGAGATCTACGAGCGGATCCTCGAGCGGATCACCGAGCGGCGGTTCGACGTCTTCGGCGACCGCATACGCCTCTCCGCGCGGGAAAAGGGGACCGTCGCCCTGAAGGCCGTCGCCATGCGTGCGGCGAACCGTGCGGGGCTTGCCCTGCCGCGCGGCTGACGCCCCCCAAGAAGGTCTTGTCCCGTCCGGCGCGTTGTGCGAAAATGCGTGTCTTTTGAAAAACTTGGAATTTCGACAATCACGCGAGTCCCGACGCCGCCCGGGGAATACTCCTCCGGGTCCAGGATAGCGCGGGGCCCAAGGATTCCTGGAATACATCATGATAGTCTGCAAATTCGGCGGCTCTTCAGTTCAGGACGCGGACGCGCTCATGCGCCTGGCCGGGATCATCCGGTCGCAGCGGGAACAGAAGCCCATCGTGGTTTCCTCGGCGATGGGGAAAACGACCAACAACCTGCTCGAGGTCGCCCGCACGGCGGCGCAGGGAAAGAAGAAGGAAGCGCTGGACCTGCTGGCGAAAATCAAGGACCGGCATCTCGGGGAAGCCCGGAAGCTCGGCATCGCCGTCGCGGAAGACCAGGTTTCCGAAACGATCAACACCTACTTCAAGGAAATGAGGGACCTGGTCCGTGGATTGGCGGCGCTGGGGGAACTGACCCCGCGCATCACCGACGCCATGGCCAGTTACGGGGAACGGCTGTCCACCCTCATCATCGCCCGGCTGCTGGAAAACGAAGGGTTGCCGGCCGAATTGATGGATGCCCGGGAATGCATCATCACCGACGACCGTTTCACGCGGGCGGCCCCCCTGTTCGACCTGACGGAAGCCGCTATCGTGGAACAATTCCGCCCGGTGCTGAGGAGCGGAAAGATCCCCGTCTTCCAGGGGTTCATCGGGCGCACGCGCGATGGGATCACTACCACCATCGGCCGCGGCGGCTCCGATTTCACGGCCGCCATCGTGGGAGCTGCGCTTGACGCCGAGGATATCCAGATCTGGACTGACGTGGACGGGATCATGACCACCGACCCGCACATGGTCGAGGATGCCCGGCGCATCCGGGTCATTTCGTTCAACGAAGCGGCCGAACTGGCCTATTTCGGCGCCAAGGTGCTGCACCCGGCCACCATCATCCCCGCGGTCCGGAAAAAGATCCCCGTTCACGTGCTCAACAGTTCCAAGCCGGACCACGAGGGGACGCTGATCACCAACGAAGCGGCCTGCTGCGACAACCCGATCAAAGCCATCGCCTACAAGAGCGGGATCACGGTCGTCAACATCACCTCGACCCGCATGTTTATGGCCTACGGTTTCCTCAAGAAGATCTTCGAAATCTTCGAACAGTACAAGGTGCCGGTGGACGTGGTCGCCACCAGCGAGGTGTCCGTGTCTCTGACCGTCGACGAGACCTCGAACCTGGAGGACATCGTGGCGGACCTCAGGAAGATCGGCGAAGTCAACATCGAGGGATCCAAGTCGATCGTCTGCTGCGTCGGTGACAACGTGCGCAATGTCCCCGGCCTGCCCTACATCGCCTTCAGCGCGCTGCGCGACATCAGGATCCAGATGATTTCCCAGGGGGCCTCGGCCATCAACATCACATTTGTCATCGATGACGACCAGATCCCGAAAGCGGTGCGGAAGCTGCACGACGCCTTTTTTCAAAAGGTCGACCCGCGGATATTCGAGTGACGGGCCGGACCGCCGGCGGCCATAGGAGGGTTCGCGGATGAGAATCGCATTGCTCGGCTACGGCAAAATGGGCAAGATGGTGGAGGCGATCGCCGTCCGGGAAGGGTGGGATGTCGGCCCCCGGCTGGACATCGAAGACAACCCCGGGGGGCGCGGCATCACCGCCGATTCCATGAAGGGGGTGGATGTCGCCGTCGAATTCAGCCAGCCGGAAGCGGTGATGGCGAATATCGAAGCGGCCGCCCGCGCGGGGGTCAACCTCGTTGTGGGCACCACCGGGTGGATGGCCGGCCGCGAGCGGGCGGAGCGCCTCGTCGCGGATTCGGGCATTGGCCTGATCCACGGCGCCAACTTTTCGCCCGGCATGAACCTGTTCTTTGAAATCGTCGCCCACGCTTCGCGCCTGGTTGGGAGCAACCTCCGGTACGACTCCTTCATGATGGAGGAGCACCACCGGGAGAAGAAGGATGCGCCCTCGGGGACGGCGCTCGACCTCCGGGACCTGATGCGGCCCCACCTCGGAGACCGCGACCTCTCCATCACCAGCGTCCGCGCGGGATTCATTCCCGGCACCCACGTGATCGGGTTCGACAGCGAGGCGGACACCCTCCTGCTGGAACACCGCGCGCGCAACCGCCAGGGTTTTGCGGAAGGGGCGTTTTTGGCGGCGCGCTGGATCGTGGGGAAAAAGGGAATGTACGATTTTCGCCGGGTCTTTCGAGAAATCGTGGGACAGCCCTAGGCCCGGGGCGGTCCCGACGTGGAGGAACCTAATCATGGCCGATCTGACAGCTCTCGTGGGGTGCGGCACCGCCCTGGTTACGCCGTTTACATCCGCCGGCCGCGTGGACGAGCCTGCCCTGGCGGCACTGGTCGACAGGCAGATCCGCGAGGGCATTCACTTTCTCGTACCCTGCGGCACGACGGGCGAAAGCCCGACGCTCTCGCATGACGAACACCTCGCGGTCGTGGAGGCGACCGTGCGGACCGCCGCCGGGCGCGTGCCCGTCGTGGCGGGCGCCGGCGGCAACGACACCGCGAAGGTGATCGCGATGGCGGCGGAAATCGAGCGGATCGGGGCCGACGCCATCCTCTCGGCGTCTCCCTACTACAACAAGCCGACCCAGGAGGGGATCTACCGACACTACCGGGCGCTGGCCGAATCGACCGGTCTCCCCGTCATCGTCTACAACGTGCCCGGCCGCACCGGCTCGAACGTCCTGCCCGACACCCTGCTGCGGCTGGCCGAGCTCCCCCGTATCGCCGGAGTCAAGGAGGCGAGTGGCGACATGTCCCAGATCGGGGAGATCTGCACCAGGGCGCCGGAGAGGTTCCGCATCTTTTCGGGCGACGATTCCCTGACCCTCCCCCTCATCGCTTCCGGGGGGCACGGCGTCATTTCCGTGGCCTCCAATGAGGCGCCGGGGCCGATGGCCCGGCTGGCCGTGGCATGCCTCGAGGGGGACTGGGAACAGGCGCGGCGGCTCAACCGCACCCTGTACCCGCTGATGAAGGTAAACTTCGTGGAATCGAACCCGATTCCGGTCAAGGCCGCCCTTGCCATGATGGGGTTGATCGAGGAGGTCTACCGCCTGCCGCTATGCCCGATTTCGGACGGCGCCCGCGCACGGGTGTCCGCCGTCCTCGAATCCCTGGGGCTGCTCCGGGAATGACAAGCCCGGCGCACGGCCGCATGGGCACTTACCTTTGAGAGGATCTATGGCTCTGGTTTACCCGTTCCACGCATACCGTTACGATCCAGGGGTAGTGGGGGATCTCGACCGGGTGGTCGCCCAGCCCTACGACAAAACCACGCCGGAAATGCAGGACCGGTACTACCAGGATTCCCCCTACAACGTCGTGCGCATCACCCTGAACCTCGAAAAGCGCAGCGACCCGGAGACCACCTACCCGGACGCGGGCGCCACCTTCCGCCGGTGGATCGAGGAGGGGGTGCTGGTCGAGGACAGCCAACCGGCATTCTACCCCTATTACCAGGAGTACGCCATCGACGGCCACACACGGCTGCAGCGCGGGTTCATCGCGCTGTTGGATCTCGGGCAGTCACAATCGGCCATCATCCCGCACGAGCACACCCTGGCGGCGCCGAAGCAGGACCGACTCAACCTGATGCGCAGCCTGGAAGGGAACGAGGACCTCATCTACATGCTCTACGCCGACGAAGCCCGCACGGTGGACCGGGTCATGGACGCCGCCGTCTCCGGCAGGAGACCTGAAATCGAAGTCACCGACGAATACGGCGCCGTCCACCGCCTCTGGGCGATCACCGACCCGCGGGTGCTCGACACGATCCGCACGGCCATGAGCGCCCGCGACCTGTTCATTGCCGACGGGCACCACCGCTTCGAAACCTCGGTCAACTTCATGAAAGAATGCGCCGCCAAAGGCTGGCGCCCGGAGGGGATGGAATCGTTCGACAAACGCATGGTCACGTGCTTCAACAGCGCCTCCGGGGTGACGATTTTGGCCACCCACCGGCTGCTGCGCGACCTCGACGGCTTCGATCCCCGGTCCCTGCTGCAGCGCCTGGAGGAACATTTCACGGTGGAACCGGCCGCCTCGGCCACGGAGCTGTGGGAGGGGATGAGGGGGGGACAAAACGACCATATCTTCGGCTTTTACGCCGGCAGCATGGCGGGGTTCCACCTGCTGCGGATGAAGCCCTCCGCGATGGACACCGGGGCACTGCGCCGGCACCCGGAAGCTTTCCGGGACCTGGACGTCAGCATCCTCCACTCCCTGGTCCTGGAGCAGCACCTGGGAATCGACGAGCGGAAGCTGGCCGCGCAGTCGCACATCGACTACGAGCGCTGCAGGGACGAAGCGGTCAGGAAAATCGACGCGGGGGGGCACCAAGCGGCCTTTTTCCTGAACCCGACGTCGGCCGCCGCCATGCAGCGCATCGCCTCCCTGGGGGAGCGCATGCCGCAGAAATCGACCGATTTCTATCCCAAGCTCCTCACGGGGCTGCTCTTCATGAAAATGAAAATCGGAAAGTGACCGGGCCCGACGAGCCCGCGGGGGGGGTGCGCCGGGCGCGGAATACACGGCGGTGGAAACACCTTTTGGCATTATAATCACCGTCGGGGAACGCTCCCATGGACCCGCAAGGCGCGAGGAACGGCAAACCAGCAACAGGAGGTAGATCGATGTATCCTGCGGATTATGTCTACAGCAAAGACCACGAGTGGATCCTCGTCGAGGGGGATATCGGGACCATCGGGATCACGGAATACGCCCAGCATGAACTCGGGGACGTGGTATTCGCGGAGCTGCCCAAGGTGGGAGACACCTTCGAGGCGGGCGACTCCTTCGGCTCGGTGGAGTCGGTCAAGGCGGTATCGGAGATCTTCTGTCCCGTCGCGGGAGAGGTGGTGGAGGTGAACCCCCTGCTGGCGGAAAAGCCCGAACTCATCAACGAATCCCCCCACCGGGAGGCCTGGATGATCAAAATCCGCATCACCCGCCCGGAGGAGCTGCGCGGGTTGCTCAGCGCCGAGGAATACGCCGAATACCTGCAGGAACAGTCCGCCTGACGCCCACAGAGCCCCGGCCGTCCTCCGGCCCGGGATTGACTCCGGGGAGGTCCCGATACAAAATATATCTACAACGTCAAAAGGAGCGCATCGGGATATGGTCGATCGGTCGGAAGAGGAAACACAGAAGAAGACCGGCTGGGGCAAGGCGGCGAAGGTTTCCCTGGGCGTGCTGGGGGGATTGTCGCTGCTGATGGGCTATATCAGCGCCGCCGGGATGAAGGAATCGGAAATCGAGTCGGAGGCGCGCAAACCGGTCGAGGACTTCTTCGCCGCGCTCAACGCAAGGGACTTGGTATGGGGGCGCCGTACTCTCCACTACCCCCACGTCCAGATCGCGGGGAGCGATATCAGCATCCTCCACGACCCGGAGTCGTTCCAGATCGACTTCCAGGCACTCGCCGGCGAGGGGTGGACCCACAGCACCCTGGATTCCTGCATGATGCGCCAGTTTTGCGAGGACAAGGTTCACTTCGAACTGCAGTTCAGCATGCACCAGGCCAACGACTCGCGCTACGCCACCTACCAGGCTCTCTGGATCGTGACCCGCCGGGACGGAGCCTGGGGCGTGCAGTGCCGGTCGGTCTTTCCCAGCGGCCTCCGGTTTTCCTAAGCCCATCCGCCGGGGGTCTTCCGCCCCCCGGCGGGCCGGGGCTACCCCAACTTGTTCAACGCCTCGACAAACCCGCGAAACTCCCCTTGCCCCGGGAAAACGCTCTCGAAGATCCTGGGCGCGACACGCAGGGTCTGCTCCATCGTCAGGCAATATTCCATGGCGGTGAACCGGCCCCGGAATTCCCGGATCTCGGCCGCCTTCGACTTGTTCCTCACGATGATGTCGGCCATGAGCCCCGCGAGTTCGCCGAAATCGGCCTCCTTCATCCCGAACCGCGTCATCTCCTGGACCCCCATGCGGATGCCGCTGGGATGGTAGAAGGTGGCGTCGCCGGGAAGGGCCTGGTAGTTGGTGATAACGTTGTTCGCCTCGAGCCTGGAGGCGACCTCCTTGGCATCCCCGAACCGATCGACGCGGATGAGCACTTGGTGGGTGCGCGTATACCCTTCTTCTTCACCCCCCTCGACGGGAATCCCAGCGGCGGCGCAGGCCGCGGCGAACGCCCGCGCATTGGACAGGACCTGGGCCTGGTATTCGGCCTTGAACGCGTTCATCTCCATGGTCGCGGCAAGCATCCCGAGTTGGGTGCCCAGGTGGTGGTTGCTGGTTGAACCCGGGAAGGTGCGGCCGACGATGTCGGACCAGAGCTTCCGCCAGGGGGATCCTTCGGGGATCTTCGCCGCGATGATGCCCCTCTGGGGTCCGAAGAAGGTCTTGTGCGTCGACCCGGTCACCACCAGCGCGCCCTCTTCCAGGGGATCCTGGAAATCCGCCCCGAGGATTCCCATGACATGGGCCGCGTCGTACATCACCAGCGGGCGGTATCCAGGCACGGTATGGAGGAAGGCCTTCAGCTGCCGGATGGGCTCGGGGTGCAGAAACATGCTCTTGCCAAAGACGATCAGCGCCGGCCGGTTCCGGTCCACCAGCTCGATCATCTTTTCGGCGTCGGTCTTGTAGAGGTTGCGCGCGTCGGCGGGGAAATTGACGATGTGGTCCTCGGCAAAATTGTACAGGGCCCCGTACGGCTGCGCCGACAGGTGGCCGCCGTAATTGAGATCGTTGTTCATGACGCAGGCCAGGCGCCCGGTCGAACTCAGGGGCTGGAATCCGGCAGGCCGCGCCGACAGGAATTTGACCAGCCCCTTGAAGACGATTTCGTTGGCCATCTGGCCGCTCACCGGCCGCGTTTCCACGTCGCTCGCGCCCACGAAGTCGGCGAATTCAGCCTTCAGGCGTTCTTCCATCCGGTAGATGAAATCGGCCCCCTGGTAGTAATAGACCTGGTCCCCCTTGAGGGCGCCGCTCCCGGCCAGCGACTCCAGCTCCTTCTTGATCGCCGTTTTGTGTTCGGCGTACCGCCCGGAGGGGTCCCCGATCTCGCACAGCTTGACCAGGAGCGAGGGGGTGTTTTCCGAGGGGATGAGATTGAAGCATTCCCGCTGGCGCCACAGGTTGTTCTCCACAATCCTGTCCGCGATTTCACCGAGCTTCCGTTCTAACGCATTCATGGTCGTTCTCCAGTTCCCGGGCCGCCGGCCCGCAAACCGCGCGGCCCGCCGGCCGGAATCGTTTGGCCGCAATCGCGGGTCAGGGGTTGGGATCGATCGTCTTCAATTGCTCCGCCACCGGGGCGATGTCCGCGCGACTGGACAGGTCAAGCACCGAACCCCGGAAGGTGAGGGCTCGAATAGGTTCGCCGAGCGTATTCATGGCGTACTGGACCGCGTCGGTCAGCTCGAGCTCGCCGCGCGCCGAAGGCGCGATGCGCCGGCAGGCTTCGAAAATGGCCGGGGAAAAAACCCAGCAGTTCATGCTGACGTACACCGGCAGGCCCAGCTCCCGGACGGCGTCCGCACTCGGCTTTTCGATGATGCGCTCGAGCAGACCGTCCGGGCCCGCCTTGGCGACAGCGAATTTGAGCACGCGCTCCTCGGGGATGTTGCCTGAAGCCACCAGGGCTTCCCGTTCGAAAAGCGCGATCCCCGACCGGTCCAGGCGCCCCATGGCCGCGAGGGTTTCCACCGGGTAGTAGTTGTCGGAGTTGAGCAGCAGGAACAGGTCCTCCCCGGCGAAACTTTCGGCCGCCAGCACGGCATCGGCCGTTCCCAGGGGTTTTTCCTGGATGGCGAATTCGACCGCGATCCGGCGGGGGGGGGACTGGGTCTCGTAATACTCCCGGATCATTCCATGCTCGGGGCCGATGACGAGGCACACTCGGCGGTAGCCGGCGTCCGCGAGCGCGCTCAGGACGTAATCCAGGAAGGGGCGCCCGATCGGAATCATGGCCTTGATCCCGGCGTCGGCCACCTCGCTCTGGCCCTGTTCGAGCAGGGCGGATCCGTCCCGGGAGCGCATCCGCGTCCCCAGCCCGCGCGCCATGATCACCACCTTCTCCACTCGATCCATATACCTATCCCCCTGGCAAGACCCTAATCATAGCATCCGACGGCGGCGGGGTTGAGTCCAAAGAAAGCTCAGACCTCGCGGGCGGTACGCACTCCCGCGCCGATGGCGTCGGCGATCAGGAGGGGATCCTTGCAGTCCCCGATCGCGTACACTTCCGGCACCCTCTCCTCGAGCTCCTTGAGGAGCCCATCGACCCGCGCAAGCGGCAGGGCCGAGACGATGGTGTCGGCCCCGAGCGTCAGCCGGTCCCCTTCGCGGGTGACGAGGGTCAACCCCCGGTAGCTGATCCCGACGATCTCCCGGACCCCGCTGTAGAGCTTCACCCCTTTTTTCCTGAACCAGAGCATCAGATGCCCGAGCAGGGCGTCGACCATCCCCTCGCCGATCATCTCCTTCTGTTCCACGATCGTCACCTCCCTGCCGCGCTTGGTCAAAAACTCGGCCAGTTCGCACCCCTGGATCGCCCCGCCGATCACGATCACCCTCTTCCCCATCGGCATGTAAAAGCGGGAAAGCTTCCGCAGCGTTTCAGGCTTGAAGAACTTCAGGAAAAACTTCAGCCGCCGGTGGAGCGCCGCGCCGCTGAGAAAGATGGAGCTGTCCGCACCCGGTATTTCGGGCGCGACGGAGGCCCCTCCCGTAGCCAGGAACACGACGTCGGGCTTGATCGCCTCCACCGTGTGCAGGTTCACCTCGCGGCCCAGGACCACCTTCACCCCCAGTTGCTTCAACTGCCGCTCGAAATAGCGGATGATGAGCGACAGGTCCTCGGGATGGGTCCCCTTGACCATGGAGGCGAGGGGCAGCAGCCCCCCTAGGGCCGGGGCCTTCTCGTACAGGGTGACCGTGTGCCCGCGCAACGCCGCGACCCTGGCGGCCGACATCCCGGCGGGGCCGCCTCCGATCACCAGGACCTGTTTCTTCCTGGCCGCCGGCTCGATCGTGTTGTAGGGAGTGCCCATCAGGCCGTTGATCCTGCAGCGGCCGCTCCCCAGGCAGTTGTCGCAGGCGGTGCAGGGGGCGATGTCGTCCATCTTCCCCGCGGCCACCTTGTTCGGGTATTCCGGGTCGGCCAGCAAACGCCTCGTCATGGCGATGAAATCGACCTTTCCCTCCTGCAGCAGCTGTTCGCCGAGATCGGCGTCGAGCCGGCCGACCACCATGACCGGGATGTCAACGACGGTCTTGATCCCCGCCGCCAGCCGGATATTGGCGCCGACCCCCCTGCGGCCGGTTTCGTATTCCCGGGGGAAGGATTCGATCGGGACGGGGGGCTCCGGGTAGAAGAGGGCTTCGGGAAGATAGGCCCCCACGTGGTAGCCGAGCCAGTGGCTCCGGACCTGGATGGCGTCGGCCCCCGCCTGCTCAAGCAACCGGGCGATGGCGCGGCTGTCCTCGTGGGTGAGGCAGCGGCGGTTATCCACGCCGGCGGTCTGGCCGATTTCGATCCCGTTCAGGATCATGGAAACCGGGAAATCCTCCCCGGCGCGCTTCTTGATTGCGCGGATCACCTCCATGGCGAAGCGGGCCCGGTTTTCCACGCTCCCGCCGTAGGCGTCTTCCCGGCGGTTCCAGTACGGGGAGAAGAAATTGTGCAGCAGGTGGCTGCTGGCGGCGTTGATGTCCACGCCGTCAAATCCCGCCTTGCGGGCCCTGACCGCGGCGGCGGCGAACTTGTCGACGACCTGTTCGATCTCCTCTACGGTGAGCGCGTGGGGAGCCTGGTTGTGGAAGTCGCTCTCCGAATCGAGCGTCACGGGGGAAGCGCCGATGGGCTCCCCCTCGAAAAAAGGCTCGGGGGCGAAAGGGAGCTTCGCCTGCCAGGGGCCGTCATGGTTCATCTGCATGAAGGTGGGGCAACCGTGCCGGTGGATCACCTCCACCAGTTCGGCGAGTCCCCGGATGTATTTATCATCGTCGATGCGGTAGCGTTCCTTCCACCGCACCCCAAGGGGGTAGTCGATCGTCGGAGACTCCACGATCAGCAGCCCGACGCCCCCCCGGGCTATCCCCTCGTAGACGGCGAGGACCTCCGGCCGCATATGCACGTCGTCCTCGTGCCACATCAGCAGCCCGGCCCCCGACTTGACGATCCGGTTTCTCGTTTTCACGGACCCGATGCGGCCGGGCTCCATAAGTTTTTCATACCTGGAGCTGGAGCTCATGCGCGTCCCCTTTCAATCCACTGGTTTCCGGTTCAAAAAGGTCACATTATATATCCGGAAACGCCCTTTCGGGCCGGAAATCGAGTATATTGAGTTCTCCGTCATCCGCGGGCGGAATGAGGGGGCTGAAGAGGAACGAAGGAATGGAGCGACGCCTCAGGATCGGAGTCATTTCGGACACGCATGGAGTGCTCCGACCGGAAGCGGTGGAGACGCTCGCCGGGGTCGCCCATATCATCCATGCCGGCGACATCGGCGACCCGGCGGTGCTGGAAGAGCTCGGGAAGATCGCCCCTGTGACGGCCGTCCGCGGCAACGTGGATCGGGATCCCTGGGCGCGCCCGCTTCCCGAAACGGCCCTGATGGAAGCCGCCGGCCGTTTTCTCTACATCCTCCACGACCTTTCCCGCCTCGACCTGCGGCCCCGTGCCGCCGGTGTGGCCGCCGTGATCTTCGGGCACTCCCACGTCGCGGAAGCCGAGAGGCGTGACGGCGTGCTCTACTTCAATCCCGGGAGCGCCGGTCCGCGGCGGTACGACCTGCCGGCCACCGTGGGGATCCTGGAAATCGACGGTCTTGAGATCAGGGAAGCCGTGGTGAGTCTATAGGCCCGGGAGCGTATCGCAGCTCGATCCCCTCGAGGGCTTCCAGTGTCCGCGGATTGTTGCTCCCCTTCCCGGCCGCAAAGGGGAGGAAACGGACGCCTACGCGGCAGCGGTACCCGGCGATCCCGGTCGCCACGGTGTACACCACCCGCCCATCGACCCGGAGCGCGGACTCCGCACCCGGGATTGCCAGCTGCAGGGAGAGGCGCCGGCCGGGGTTCTGCCCACTGTCGGCCAGCAGGGCCAGCCCGTCGCGGCTCAAGTCCACCAGCGGGCAGGGGGGAGAGTATTCGATCCTGCGCCGGAAGAAAACGGGGCGCCCGTAGCGAACCGTGGCCCGGGGAATGGCCAGGCGACGGCGCGCGCGCACGATGTCGTAAGGGCCGTTGGCCGCGGGGCTGAGCGCGCCGAGATGCTCAAACGCCCGCTCGAGCCGCTTGCGCTCCCGGAATTCCTCGAAGGACCCCCCCTCGACATGGGCGAGCGCCTCCACGACCAGATCGGGGGCGAGGCCCAGTTTCCCGGCCAGAAGGCGCAGGGAAACATTGGGATGGACGCCGAGGTACGCCTCGACTTCCGCTGCGATCTCCGTGAACCGCTGATCCATGGCAGGTCCGGTCTTTCCGATGATTCCCAGGTTACCCCCACTATATCGACACCCGGCCGCCGTTAATGTACTTTTATCCCTGCGAGGAGGGGCGGAGATAGGCTACTATTAGGCGGCGGCCCCCGGAAACGGACGAGGGGCCCGGGAAGGACGGACAGCGTGAGAGTAGGATTCATCGGATGGCGGGGCATGGTTGGGTCGGTCCTCATGGAGCGCATGCGCGCGACGGACGGGTTTTCCGGCCTTGAACCCCACTTCTTCTCCACCTCCGACATCGGCGGCCGCGGGCCCGACGTCGGGCAGGGGGAAACCGTGCTGGAGGACGCCCACGACATCGGCGCCCTCGGGCGGCTCGATGCCGCCATCTCCTGCCAGGGGGGGGATTACACCTCCGCCGTCTACAAAAAGCTGCGCCTCTCCGGATGGCGCGGCTACTGGATCGACGCGGCATCGACCCTGCGCATGTCCGACGAGGCGCGCATCGTCCTCGACCCGGTCAACCGCCCGATGATCGAGGATGCCCTGGCCGCGGGAATCCGGACCTACGTCGGGGGGAACTGTACCGTCAGCCTCATGCTTATGGCTCTCGACGGTCTCTTCCGGGCCGGCCTGGTGGAGTGGGTCTCCACGATGACCTACCAGGCGGCCTCCGGGGCCGGAGCCGCGAACATGCAGGAACTGGTGGCGCAGATGGCGGTGATCGGGACCGGGGCCGGGCCGCTGCTCGAAGACCCGTCCACCACGACCCTGGACCTCGACCGCGCCGTGACCGGCATCCTCCGGTCCGGCGAACTGCCCATGAAACATTTCGGCGCACCGCTGGCCGCCAGTCTCATCCCCTGGATCGACCGCGCCGTGGAGCGGGGCCAGACGCGCGAGGAGTGGAAGGGGATGGCCGAAACCAACCGGATCCTCGGCACCCGGAAGACGATTCCCGTCGACGGCATCTGCGTCCGCGTCGGCGCCATGCGCTGCCATTCCCAGGGGTTCACCGTCAAGTTGAACCGGAACGTCCCGCTCGACGAAATCGAGGACAGGATCTCGCGTGCCAATGAATGGGTTCGGGTGGTTCCGAACACCAAGGAAGACACCCTCCGGCACCTGAGCCCGGCGGCGGTGTCGGGCACGCTCGAGGTGCCGGTGGGACGCATCCGCAAGATGATGATGGGGGATGAATACCTCACCGCCTTCTCCGTGGGGGACCAGCTCCTGTGGGGAGCCGCGGAACCCCTGCACAGGATGCTCGCCATTCTGCGCGAACACCTAGGGCGCTGACAGACCCGTCACACAGCGCGAAGGCACCCGGTTGCAGCCGACCCGCAGGGCGGCACACCCATTGAAAGGAGAATGCAGTATGCCCAGACCTATGACCTTGGGGGAAAAGATCCTGGCGCGTGCGGCGGGCGTCAAGAGCGTGAGCCCGGGCGACATCGTCCTGGCCAAGCTCGACCTCTGCCTCGGCAACGACATCACCGCGCCCCTGGCCATCCAGGCCTTTTATCAGAACGGCGGCCGGAAGGTGTTCCACCGCGGGAAAGTGGCCTTGGTCCCCGATCATTTCACCCCCAACAAGGACATCAAGTCAGCCGAACAGGCAAAGATCCTGCGTGATTTCGCCCGGGAGCAGAAGCTCGTCCACTACTGGGACCAGGGGGAGGTCGGGGTCGAGCACGCGCTTCTGCCAGAGCAGGGGGTTGTCGTTCCGGGAGACCTGATAATCGGGGCCGACTCGCACACCTGCACCTACGGAGCGCTCGCCGCCTTCTCCACCGGGGTGGGATCGACCGACCTGGGCGCGGCGATGCTGACCGGGAAGGCCTGGTTCAAGGTTCCGCCGACCATCAAGCTGGTCTTCAAGGGACGGCGCCCCGCGGACGTGACCGGCAAAGACCTGATCCTGCTCGCGATCGGGCGCCTGGGGGTGGAAGGGGCCAATTACCGGGCGCTGGAAATCACGGGGCCGGCAATCGACCGCCTGTCGATGGAGGGGAGGCTGACCATGAGCAACATGGCCATCGAGGCCGGCGCCAAGACCGGCATCATTCCTCCCGACGACATCACCCGGGCCTACGTGGAAGCACGGGCCCAGCGCAAGCCCCGCTATTACCTGTCCGACCCCGGGGCGGAGTATGAACGGGTGGAGGTATTCGACGTCACCGGCATGGAGCCGGTCGTGGCCCTGCCCCACCTCCCCTCCAACGTGGTGCCGGTATCCAAGGCCAAAAACGTCGTCATCGACCAGGCCGTCATCGGGTCGTGCACCAACGGCCGGATCGAGGACCTGCGCGCGGCGGCGAAGATTTTGAAGGGGAAGAGGGTGAGCCCCCGGGTACGCACCATTATCATACCCGCGACCCCGCTCGTCTTCCGGCAGGCGCTCAAGGAGGGGCTGATGGACATCTTCATGGCGGCCGGGTGCATCATCTCGCCTCCGACCTGCGGACCCTGCCTGGGCGGGCACATGGGCATCCTGGCGCAGGGGGAGCGGGCGGTGGCCACGACCAACCGCAACTTCGTCGGGCGCATGGGGCATACCGGCAGCGAGGTCTACCTCGCCTCGCCCGCGGTAGCCGCGGCTTCGGCGATCAAGGGACGGCTGGCGCTGCCGAAAGAAGTCCGGGGGAGCAACTGGAAAGTGGGGGTGAAAAAGTGATCATCAAGGGCAAGGTGCACATATTCGGCGACGACGTCAACACGGATGAAATCATTCCCGCCCGCTACCTGAATACGAGCGATCCCAAGGAACTGGCGGCCCACGTCATGGAGGACGCGGACCCCGCGTTTTCCGCCCGGGTCAAGCCGGGCGACATCATCGTGGCCGGCAAGAACTTCGGCTGCGGATCCTCGCGCGAGCACGCGCCGATCGCCATCAAGGCCGCCGGCGTGGCGTGCGTGGTGGCGGAAAGCTTCGCCCGCATCTTTTACCGCAACGCCTTCAACATCGGGTTGACCATCATGGAGTGCGCCGTCGAGGCTGAAAACGGCCAGGTCCTCAGGATGGACACCGCGACCGGGAAGATCACCAACCTCGCCCTCCGGCGCGAATACGCCGCCAAGCCGATCCCCGCCTTCATGCAGGAACTGATCGCGGCGGGGGGCCTCATGGAGTACGTGCGCAAGGGGATGATGAAATAGGCTCCCCCGCCTGAAGGAGGTCAAATTCAGCCGATCGCGCGAAAAACCGGCGCCTCCGGGGTCAACCGCCATTTGCGTCGCCGACGGCGGATATGTTAGAAAGAAGCCCTCGCGGGAGGTGATGAGATGAAGCCGATGCAGACCGATCTGTCCATTTGCGAGAGATTTCGTTTCAAATATCCCCCGGTGGCGGTCAAGTTCCAGTATTTCCAGCCGGAAGGCGTGCGGCCGCTGCCGCCCGAAAAACCGCTCTCGCTGTGCGAGATGCTGCTGGAAGCCGGGCGCGCGCCCGAGCCGTTTTTTTTCGGCCCCGGGTACGAGGAAAGCTGCGTGGGCAGGATCCTGCTGGGGATGCAGGCGATGGAACCGTTCGCCGAGAGCGGGCAGATCGGGGAGCGCCTCGGGGTGTTCGAGGAGGCCCGGGCCAATTACGCCCTGTACCGGCACGTGCCCCGGTTCGACCGCGGCGTCGTCCGCTACGTGGTCTTCTCCCGCCTGGACCGGGCCGGCTTCGACCCCGATGTCACGGTCTTCGCCGCGGACCCCTCCCAGGCCGAAATCCTCCTGCGCGCCGTGACCTACTCCACCGGCGAACCCTACGCCTCCCGTGTCACCCCGGTCATGGGGTGCGCTTGGGCCCTCATCTACCCGTTCCAGCGCGGCAAGGTGAATTACTTCCTCCCCGAATTCGTGCACGGGATGAAGGGGCGCGAACTGTTCCCCGCGGATACGGTCCTGGTGACGATACCCCACCAGTGGCTCCCTACGGTCACAGCCAATCTCGGCAGGATGAATTGGCACCTCCCCTCGCACGGGAGCAAGAGCGCCTACCTGGAAGAGTTCGGGGGCATCCTTTCGGACCTGGCGCGCAAATCCAAAGAGGACTGAACTATCCCGGCTCATCGCTTTCCCGAAACCCTGGATTTCCCTGAAAGGAAGACCATGACGATCAAAGCGCCCCCCATCGAGAGCATGAAGAACGCCTTTTCGGTCAAAGGCTTCAACGTCATCGTCACCGGCGGCAACCGGGGCATCGGGTTTGGAATCAGCCGGGCCTACGCCGAAAGCGGGGCGAACGTGGCCCTGCTCTGCCGCAGCCGCGAAAGCGGGGACCGGGCCGTTGCGGAACTCCGGCAACACGGAACCGAATGCTTCTGTGTCCCCTGCGACGTGGGCGACCTTGCGAGCGTGAAGGGGGCGGTGGCCGAAGTCTTCCGGCGCTTTCCCGCCGTCGACGTGCTGGTCAACAACGCCGGGGTGTCCACCGTCGGCGATTTCCTCGAGGACAGGGACCTGGAGGAGTGGCACCGCGTCATCAACACCAACCTCAACGGGCCGGCCTACATGATTTACGAGGTGGCGCCGCACATGATCCGCGCGGGGCGCGGCGGAAGCATCATCAACATCTCCTCGGTGGGGGGACAGGACCTGGGCGGGGCAAAGACCCACCCGATGCCCTCCTACCACGCCTCCAAAGCGGCGCTGGACATGTTCACGCGCAACATGGCGCTCGATTTCGGAGACTACGGCATCCGGGTCAACGGCATCGCCCCCGGCCCGACCCACTCCGACCTGGACAAGGATCTCCCCCCGGACGCCCTGGAAAAGTTCGAAAACCAGATGCCGATGCACCGCTTCGCCGAGCCGATCGAAATCGGCGCCCTGTGCGTCTTCCTCTCCTCCCCGGCGGGAAACCATATCACCGGCACCGTCGTGGTCCACGACGGCGGCATCCTGCTCCTGGGGTGAACGAACCGGTTCCGGTCGCAGGGCGCATCCCGTCCGGCGCCTGGATATTCTTCAGCGGGACCAACGACCGCTCAAACAACCTGCGGGTCTCCGCCGGCCTGGTGTTCCACCTCGGCGATCGACCCCCGGATCCAAGGATGGTAGTTTCATGGCTTTCAGATACGGAGTAATCGGAACGGGCGCCCTCGGCGGCTTCTACGGGGGGATGCTGGCCAGGGCCGGGCGGGAAGTGCACTTCCTCCTCCGGAGCGACTACGACCACGTACGCCGGCTGGGACTCCGGGTCGATTCGGTGCTGGGGGATTTTCACCTGGACCGGGTCCGCGCCTACCCGGAGACGGGCCTCATGCCGGAGTGTGACATCCTCCTGGTGTGCCTGAAAACCACCTCGAACCCCCTGTTGCCCGAGCTCTTGCGCCCGTTGCTCGGCGCCGGCGGCGTCGTCCTGCTGCTGCAGAACGGCCTGGAGGTGGAGGAAGATCTCCAGGACCGGCTGCCCGCGGCCGCCATCGCGGGAGGACTGGCTTTCGTGTGCTGCCACAAGGTGGGCCCCGGACACGTGCGTCATCTCGATTACGGCGCACTCACCCTCGGCGCACACGGGAGGACCGATCCGGAAATCGTGCGGCTGGTGGCCGCCGATTTTCGCGCGGCCGGAGTCCAGGCGGAATGCACGCCCGACCTGGCCGCCGCCCGCTGGCGGAAGCTGGTGTGGAACGTCCCCTTCAACGGGCTGACCGTCGTCATGGACACCACGACCGACCGGTTGGTGCGGCACGAGGCTTCGCGGCGACTGGTCCGGGAGATCATGCTCGAAGTCATCCACGGAGCGGGCCGGTGCGGCGCCCCCCTGCCGGAAGCGCTGGCGGATGAAATGATCGAGCAGACGCTCCGGATGACACCCTACGCTCCCAGCATGAAGCTGGACTACGACCACGGCCGCCCGATGGAGATCGAAACCATCTACTCCAGGCCGGTCCAGGCCGCCGCCCGGTCCGGGCTGGACCTGCCGCGGATCTCGAGCCTTGAATGGCAGCTCCGGTTCCTTCAGGATTTCAGGGGGGACCGGGGTCTGCCGGGCGGCGAATCCACACCAGGGATCCCCGAACCCCGCGTCGAAACATAGGAAGAAGTGAAAACTGCGCCGGGCGGCCGGTTCCCCGCGACGGGTCCTGGACCGCCTCGAGCCCGCCGGGTGCGCGGGGCAGGTTAGAGAATCCAGCCGGGATTGCGGGACTGTCGCTCGGCGGCCAGCGCGTGGAGCCGGTCCTCGAGCCCCCGTGCCATGTAGAAGCGGGGATGAAGGAGTTCGGCGTCGGAGGAGATCACCCCCTCCCCGCGGGCGAAGCGGGCGACGTCGGTACCGGGGTAGATGCGCACCCCGATGGTGATCATGAGGGATTCCAGTTCCAGGGACTCGGCGAAATCAAGGCTCTCCCGGGCGGTCGCTTCAGTCTCGCCGGGGCCGCCCAGAAGGAGAAATCCCATCCGGGCGATCCCCGCGTGCCGCAGGCGTTCGCTGGCAAGGCGCACCTCTACGGGATCGTAAGGCTTGCCCATCCCCCTCAAAAGCGCCGCCGACCCGCTTTCGAACCCCAGGCTGACCTCCCGGCACCCGGCCCGCGCCATGAGTTCGGCCAGCTCCGGGGTCAGATCGACGGGAACGAGGATGCAACGCCAGTCGACATCGAGGCGCGCGCGCAGGATGGCGCCGCAGAGGTCGGCGGCGTAATCAGCCGGCAGGTTGAAGGTATTGTCTACAAAGTAAAAGCGGCGGAACCCCTCGGCCGTCCAGCGCGCCATCCAATCGACCACCGCCTCCGGCGAACGCCGGCGCACGATCCTCCCCTCGATCGTGGGAGTCGAACAGTAGCTGCAGGCGAGGGGACAGCCGCGCCGGCTCTGCACGGGGACCGGGGCGTCGGCGGCTCCGGCCAGGGAACGCGCCAGCAGGCGCGGATCGGGCAGCGGCAGTTCGTCGAGATCCTGAACATAGGCGCAGGGTGCGCCCCCCTCCCCTCCCGCCCGGTAGAGCCCGGGAAGGGCGCCCGGGTCCAGGCCCGCCCCGATCCGGGCGAGCAGTTCGGGGAAACCGCGTTCTCCTTCCCCGGCAATCCCCATGTCGGCGCCCAGGTATTCCAGGATGGGCCCGGGCAGGATGCTGTAGCCCGCCCCGCCCAGGATGATTGGAGCCGCGGAGGCTTCCCGGCAAAGGGCGACGGCATCCCGCGCCTGGTCGAGGAGGAAGCGCGGGTGGCGCATGCACTGGTTGTCGATGTTGCGCACGCTGATGCCGATGGCGTCGGGGCCGAAATCTGCGATGGCCTTCTCGAGCGCGCGCCGGGGCTCGGTCTCGATCATCAGGTCGAGCAACCGGGTATCATGCCCAGCCCTTTCGGCCGCCGCGCCCACCGAGGCCATCCCGAGGGCGGGCACCCGCATGTCGCCGTCCTCGCGATTGGCAGAAACCAGGAGTACCCGCATCACGCCCTCCGTCGTAAAAGCCCGGTTGCCCCACCCACACGCCCCTGTAACCATAACAAAACAGCCCTTGCGCCGCAAACCCCTCCTCTGGTATCAACGTGATATCACTTTGATACCAAAGGAAAGCGCCATGACCACCGAAAACAATGCCTGGAACACCGAACAAGCGGTCACCGTTCACAACGGCCGGGCCGCCCTCGTCCTGCCGCTGGTCCTGATGCTCGCCGACATTGCGCTCCTCGTCTACTGCATCGCCGCGGAGAGCCGGGGGACCTCGCACCCGCTGCTCATCGCCCTGTCCGTCCTGATGATCCCCGTGCTCTGCGGCGAATCCGAGGTGCACCCCGTGGTCAACACCGCACGCTCTATACCTGGTCCTGAACCGTGACGATGGACAAGCGAAAGTCTTTTCTTCTGAGGGTGGATCCGGAATTGTGGGCCGAGGTGGAGGCTTGGGCCGCGGCCGAACTGCGCAGCGTCAACGGCCAGATCGAATACCTGCTCCGGCAGGCGGTGAAGCGGCGCCGCGGGGCCGGAGCGGAACCGGCCCCCTCCACCGGGCGCCCGCCGGGGGCGCGGAAAAAAGGAGTGCCCGGGAAACCGTAAAGGGATATACTGGAATTCCTGGAGACCAAACACGACGATGAAACGGATTCGGATACACCCGGAGACCCCCCAGGCACGGCTGCTCGAACCCGCCTTCGACGCGCTCCGCGGCGGCGGCCTTGTTATTTACCCGACCGATTCGGTCTACGGTCTCGGCTGCAACCTCCTTGACAAGGGGGCGATCGAAAAGATCTACCGCATCAAGGGGAACGACAAACGGAAGCTCCTGAGCTTCATCTGCCGCGACTTGAAGAACATCGCCGAATATGCGTTTGTCCCGAACACAGCCTACAAGGTGATGCGCCACCTCCTGCCCGGTCCCTACACCTTCCTCCTTGCAGCCACCCGGCAAGTGCCCAAGATCCTGCTGGAAAAGAGGAAGACCGTCGGCATCCGCGTGCCCGACCACCCGGTCTGCCGGGCGCTGCTCGACGGCCTGGGGCACCCGGTCATCAGCACCAGCGCCTCGCTTCCCGGTGGTTCCTACTTGAGCGATCCCGATGAAATCGAGGACATCTTCGGCCACCTGGTCGATGTCTTCCTCGATGCCGGCCCGGGGGGACTGGAGCCCTCGACCGTCGTCGATTTCACGGGAGACGAACCCGTCGTCGTCCGCCAGGGCCTGGGCAAGATCTGAAGTCTCTCCCCATCCTGTCCCGCCGCCCGGGAAAAAGGGCGTATCCAGCCCTTCTAACGCACCTCGATCGACGAGGTCTTGTCGTTGAAGCCCTCGAGGCCCGGGGCGTCGGCCGTGACCACCCGCCGGGAGCCCCGGAAATTCGAATCCTGGTACAGGGTCACCCGCGCCCTGCCGTAGATGCGGACCGAGGAGATCTTGTCGTTGTAGCCATTGGGGACATGTTCCTTCCGCTCCCCCGCCGCCATGCAGAAGCGGCTCCCCCTGTAATCGGCGTCGGTGTAGAAACAGGCGCCGTTTGTCGGAGTCCCCAAGCCCCTCCATCGCCCCTGGTCGCCGAAGCCGTCGCTCCCGGCAGTGCCGGGGAAAGTGTCGCGGCGATACTTTTCAAATTCCTTGCGCTCCCGTTCCGTTGCCTGCGCATAGGGCTTGTAGCCATGACGCCGCGCGCCCAGGAACGCCCGCCATTGCCGGTCCTGTTCCCGCCGGTTGCGTTCGCGCAGGTACCGCTCGAACTCCCGCCGTTCCTCCCGCGTCGCCCGCGCCTCCTCCTTGTACGCCTTCCTCCGCTCCTTCAGGTATTCGCGCCACTCCCGCTCCCGCGCCTTGCGGGCTTCGCGTTCGTCCTTCGCACGCTCGCGCAGGTACCGCTCGAACTCCCGCCGTTCCTCCCGCGTCGCCCGCGCTTCCTCCTTGTACGCCTTCCTCCGCTCCTTCAGGTATTCGCGCCACTCCCGCTCCCGCGCCCGCGCCTCTTCCCTCTCCTCCTGGGAATTACGGTTGCCCCGGGGCCGGTCGTCCCGGTCCCGGCCGCGCTGGGCCGCAGCCGGGGATCCCGTCAGGAGTACAAGGGTCAAAAGCCATAGCCACGGTCTCTGTCTCATGATGTGTCCTCCGATGTGTGGTCGCAAAAAAGGCCGACACTCCATCAGACAACCTGGACGGAGATTTGTTTCAACACAAATTCGATTTCGGCGTCACGGTTTCCCGCGACCATAGGTATGCAACGGCTGTAGGTATGGCGACGGCTATCCCGGCTCGTCGCCGATGGAGAGTTTCCGGTGCAGCAGTTCCCTGATCACCCGGGGATTGGCCCGCCCGCCCGATGCCTGCATGACCTGGCCGATCAGGAAACCGATCGCCTTCCCCTGGCCGCGGCGGATGTCCTGGACGGCCTCCGGATGCTGGGACAGGACCTGGTCGGCGAGGGCCTCCAGCTGCCCGGCGTCGGACTGCTGCGTCAACCCGCGGGCGCCGACGATCGCTTCCGGCGCCTCGTCCGAATCGAACATCTCGAGCAACACCTCGCGCGCGGCGCCCGCGTTGACCTCCTCCCGCGCCAGCATTCCGAGCAGCGCCGCCAGCCGCACGGGACCGACCGGCGAGCGGCCCGGATCGAGCTTCCGCTCCTTCAGGGCGGGCAGGAGCTGGGTGGCGATCCAGTGCATGGCCAGGCGCGGCGCAACCCCCTCCCGCGCCACCGCCTCGAAGTAGTCCGCGACCTCCACCTCGGCGCAAAGGAAGCGCGCCTCCTCGTCCGAAAGGCCGTAAGCCGCCGCCATGCGCGCGGTCCGCGCTGCGGGCATCTCCGGAAGCCGCTCCCGCATCCGCCCGATCCATTCCGGAGAGAGGTCGATGACGGGAACCGAGGGATCGGGCACGCAGGGGCCCTCGAACTTACCCCGCATCGGGAGGGTGGCCTTCCGGTCAGGGTCCCAGAGGCGCGTGTGCAGCACCACCGCCTCCCCAGCCTCCACCAGGGCGCGCTGGCGGTCGATTTCGTAGGCGATGGCGTCCCCGACGTGCCGGACGGAGTTCATGTTCTTGACCTCCACCTTGGTCCCTAACTCGCCGGACCCCCGTGGACGGATGGAGATATTGGCGTCGACACGCATGGTGCCGTTGTCCATGCTGCAGTCGGAGGCCCCGACGTAGCGTACCCGGGTGCGCAGGGCCTTCAGGAATTCCATCGCCTCGAAAGGGGAACGGAAGTCGGGCTCGGTGACGATTTCCACCAGCGGCGCCCCGGCGCGGTTGAAGTCGACAAGACTGACAGGGGTTCGCCCCTCCACTTGGTGCACCAGGCGCGCGACATCCTCTTCCATGTGGATGTGGTGAATACGCAGTGTCTTCCGCTCCCCCGCCTCGTCGGTGATCTCGATTCCGCCCCCGCGGGAGAGGGGGAGGCGCGCCTGCGACAGCTGGTACCCCTTGGGCAGGTCGGGGTAGTAGTACACCTTCTGGTCGAACGCGCTCCGCGGCTGCAGTTCACCCCCCAGCCCCAGGGAGAGAAGGGCCGCCTTCTCGAGAGGCGCGCGGCCGAGCCGCGGCGCCGCCCCCGGAAACCAGAGGCAGGTGGGGCAGGTATTCCGGTTCGGTTCGTCGCCGGGACGGTTGGGGCAGTCGCAAAACAGCTTGGTGGCGCTATTGAGCTCCACGTGAATTTCCAGGCCGATGACGGCTTCGAATTCCATCAGTCCCTCCGCAGCAGATTCATGATCCGCTCCCCCGCTTCGAGCACCCTGGCGTCCCCGCGCCGGGCACCCGCCAACTGAATCCCGCCGCCTCCCGGCGCCGCCGCCGGAAGGCAGAGGACCGGCTGGCCGGTTACGTTGGCGAACATCGCCCCGGCATACGGGGCGCAGACCTCCCGGAGCCGGCCGTCGGAGGGCTCCGAGCCCGGCGCAGGCAGGGCGAGGAGATCCACCTGCCCCAGGAGGAGGTCCATGCCGGAGATCAGGCGCGCCCGGATGCGGCAGGCGTCCTCGTACGAAGCGAAGCGCTCGAACTGGAAGAAGGCCCCCTGCAGCAGGTAGCTTTTCACCACGGTGCCGAAAGCTTCCCGGCGCGACGCGAGGTACATGTCGTTCCAGTTCCCCGCTCCCGGGGCACGGAGCCCGTAGCGCACCGAATCGTAACGGCCGGCCGAGGAGGAGGCTTCGACGGAGCCCACGATGCCGTGAACGAGCGGGAAGAGAGGAAAATCGGGGAGCGTAAGCTCCCGGAGGGAGAACCCCGCACGTTCCAGCCCCTCCAGGGCGGATTCGAACACCGTCTTCTCCGCTTCGGGCAGGGCGGCACGGGCTTCGGCGAGGACGCCGACGGTGGACGCCGGGCGGCAGGCGGCGGGAGCGAAATCAGGAGGGGGCTCCTCGGGGAGCGAGAAATCGAATTCGTCCGGACCGGCGATCGTGGCAAGCACACGGCGCACGACATCGAGGCTTTCCGACACGATCCCGCAGCATTCCATCGACGGGATCAGGCCGACGATCCCCTGCCGCGAGACCAGGCCGTAGCTGGGCTTATAGGCGCACACCCCCACCCGCAGCCCGGCCGCCCGGCATTCCCCCATCAGGTCGAGCACCAGTTCGGCGTCGGCCTCCCTGCCGGCCACGCTTTCGCCCGCGCGGCTCCCCTTGAGCCCAAACCCGAATTCGCTCATCCGGGTCGACCCGCAGAGACGGGCGCCGGCCGCGCGCAGGCGCCGGACGACGGTGGCGTCCTCCACGGCCCGGTATCGGGCCAGCGCCCGGGAACCGGCTTCGGTCGGCCACCCCACCACCGAGATGTTCGGCTGGATCGCCACCCGCAGCCCGGCCAGCGCCCCCTTCGAGGGGGGCGCGGACTCCTGGTTGCGGTGGACAAAAACGGAATCCATGACTCCCCCTCTCCTATTCCAGAATGGCGGCCACCTTGAAATACCCCTCCTTGACCTCGGGAGCGCTCTCGAGCAGCTTTCCCGTCTCGGCCAGCTCGCTCCGCCTCGCTTCGTCGCCGGGCCGCATGCGGTTGGCGACCGGGGCGACGGTATGGACCGGCTCTTCCATCCCGGCGTGCCGCGCGGACGCCGCCGCCATCTCTTCCGCCCAAGCGAGCGCCTCCTCCACGGCAGGACGTTCGTCGGCGTCGACCCCGATGCGGGCGACCCAGGAGAGGCGGTCGACCAGGTTTTCCCGCTCGCGGGTTCCGCGCATCGGCTCCGTCCCGGCCGAGGCCAGCAGGCCCAGTTCCGCGAGTTGTTCCCGTTTCACCTGCGCCGGGGCCCCAGTCATGGGACAGGCGGCGCTGCGGTTCTTGGGGAAAGCGATCACTTCGCGGATCGAGGGGGTCCCGAGGATCATCGACACCGTGCGGTCCATGCCCAGCGCCAGTCCTCCGTGCGGCGGCGCGCCGAAATCGAACGCCCGCAGGAAGAATCCGAACTTCTCCCTCGTCTCCCGGTCATCCAGGCCCAGGGCGGCGAAGATCTTCCGCTGCAGGTCGCGGTCGCTGATGCGGATGCTCCCCCCCCCCAGCTCTTCACCGTTCATGACCAGGTCGTAGGCGCGGGAGCGGAGCGAGAGGAGTTCCTCGACGTTCTTCGGATCGAAATCGGTCCGGTCGGGGGCGGTGAAGGGGTGGTGGCTGGAGGTCACCCCCCCGTCCCCGGTGGCTTCGAACAGGGGAAACTCCGTAATCCAGACCGGGCTGAAGACCCCCTCGGGGATCAAACCAAGGCGCTCCGCAAGATGGAGCCGCAGCTGGCCAAGCACGGAGGTGACCGCCCTCGGGGAGGCATCGGCGATCAGGATGAGCACGTCGCCGTCGGCCACCTCGAATTTCCGGCGCAGGGCGTCAAGTTCCTCCGCTTTGAAAAACTGGACGATGTTCGAGTCCAGGCGTCCCCCTTCCGCCCTCATCCAGGTCATCCCACGCCCCCCGAACGAGGGGACCACCTCCTTGGCGTATTCATTCTGGAGCACGTTCTTGCTGAGCCGACCCGACTGTCCCCTGACGTTGATCCCCTTGATGCACCCTCCCGCATCTATGATCCGCCGGAAGATGGCATAGCCGGTCCCGGGGAAGACATCGGTCACGTCGACGAAGCGGAGGCCGAAGCGCAGGTCCGGGCGGTCGCTCCCGGTCGTCTCCATCGCCTCTTCATACGTCATCCGCGGGAAGGGGCGCGGCAACTCGATCCCCCCGACGGCGAACATCTCGACCGTGAGCTCCTCAATGAGGCCGTAGAGAAATTCCTCGTCGACAAACGACGCCTCCAGATCGAGCTGCGTGAATTCCGGCTGCCGGTTGGGGCGCAGGTCCTCGTCCCGGAAGCAGCGGGCCAGCTGGAAATAGCGCTCCATCCCGCCGATCATCAGCAGTTGCTTGAAGAGCTGCGGGGACTGGGGCAGGGCGTAGAAATTCCCCGGGTGCACCCGGCTGGGAACCAGGTAATCGCGCGCGCCCTCGGGCGTGCTCATGGTCAGGATGGGAGTCTCGATTTCGATGAAGCCCCGGGAATCGAGAAACCGCCGGACACACTGGAAGATGCGGTGCCGGGCGATGAGGTTGTCCCGCATCGGAGCGCGCCGCAGGTCGAGATACCGGTATTCGAGGCGCAATTCCTCGCTCACCGCTTCGCGCCGCGCGGAGGGCGCACCGGCGGTCATGGCCTTGTCGGAAAGGACGAAGGGGAGCGTGTCCGATTCCGACAGCACGGTGAGCCCGGACGCCATCACCTCGATCTCCCCGGTTTCGATGCCGGGGTTTTCCGTCCCTTCCAGCCGCTTCCTGATCTCTCCGGTGACGGCGATACAGTACTCCGCCCGCAGTCCGGCCGCCCGGCGGCATACCCCGGCGGAGGCGATCTCGGGGCTGAAGACCACCTGGATGATGCCGCTGCGATCCCTCAGGTGGATGAAGAGCAATCCCCCGTGGTCCCGAAAGGCGTCAACCCAGCCGGCGAGTTGCACCGATCGGCCTGCATCCCCCGGGGTCAACTCCCCGCAAAAAACACGTTGCGAAAAAGGCATGCCCACAATCCTTTCCCTTGAACCTGCAATGCTACACCTCCCCGTCGGGCCCGGGGAAGCCGATCGAACCAAAGGGGGAATCTTACACTGAAAAAAGGGAGGGGACACCCCTTTTCACGAGTATCCGCCGCGGGCTGGAGTCCTTACGGGGGTTCGACCGGCAGTTCCAATGGGGGCCGGGCCGGGGAGTCGGTCCGGCGGACATCTCCTGGAGCCGCCGCTTGTTCAGGCTTTCCCCAGACCTGGATAGCGGATGAGGTGGAAGCAATCGGCGTCGCTCCACCCCAGTCCTTGGCCCGGAACCAGGGCGCAGCCGCGATCAGCGAGGAAGCGCGGGCCCCCTCCGGGACCCGTGGGCTACTCCCGGCGCCTGGAGGAAAGGCGTTTCTTCGCCGCCCCCTTCTTCCTGCCGCGGGGGCGGCGCTCATAAAAGGGCGTGTGATCCGGGTCCGTCTTTTTGGGACCGTGCCGCTCTTCGCCTCCATGCCGGCGCGGGCGCCCGGCGGCGTTGGTCGATCCGTACGGTCTCTTGCGGAACATTCGGTCCGGGGAGGCCTCCCGGCACGGGCGGTCCTGCAAGTGGCCGATCAGCAGGTCGATCTTTCGTTCCAGAAACAGCACCCGCCGCTGCAGATCCTGGAGGAGGGCAATCACCTCGCCGTCATTTCCGTTCGGATCCTGGGTTGGGTTAAAACTCGATTCATCTTTCATGCCGCCTGGTCGCCTTTCGTTGCATTCCGGGATCGGGGGAGGAAATCCGGAACATTGAGCGCGGCCCTGACCGGTGAGGATCACGACCTGACCGAATAATGATAGTACACTCTGCTCAGTTCGTCTGAATTATTGTCCCCCCGGCACGGGGGGCGGTGGGAAAGGGAATCCACAAAGACTGAGGATAAACCTGTGGATATCGCCGAAAATCACAGTCTAATTGTTTCAGCCATGGAGCTTCCACCGCTTTGCACGGCGATTGTGCACTCCGGGGCGGGCTGCAATGGCCGTTCAGGATCGGGGGGAGGGCCGGCGTCCGGCCCCGCCCCCCTCTCCTGCCGATCAGCGCGACGGGGACAGGATGATGCGCGCGTCCACGGCCACGCACCCTTCCTCGAAGGGAAGGATCGGGTTAAGATCGACCTCCGCGACCTGCGGCTGCTCCTCGAGCAGGCGGCCGAGGGCCACCATGACCGAGGCAATGGAATCGAGGTTCATCGGCCCCCTGCCCCGGACCCCCTTTAGCAGGGCGGGCGGGAGCGTCTGGCGGACGAGGTCCTTGGCTTCCCCGGGCCCGATGGGGAGGAGCCGGAAGTTGACCATCTTCAATGCCTCGACATAGATCCCGCCCAGGCCGAACATCACGACGGGACCGAACAGCCGGTCCCGGATGGCCCCCATCACGAGTTCGGTGGTGGAAGGCATCATCTTCTGAATGAGCACCCTCGGCTGCGTGATGTGGGGGAACGCCGCCCGGATGTTGCCGACCAGCTTCTGGTACCCCTGCCTGAAGGTGTCCTCCGAGGTGATCCCCAGGATCACCCCGCCGACATCCGACTTGTGGATGATCTCGGAGGAGACCACTTTCAGCACGGCCGGGTAACCCACCTTGCGGACCGCCTCGATCCCCTCCTCGAGCGTATCGACCACGCTGTAGGGGGAGGTGGGGATGCCGTATTTCGCGCAGACCTCGTAAGCCTCGGGCTCGAGCAGGCCCGCCTGCCCCTTCCCTGCCGCGGCGGTGAGGATCCGGGCCGTGGCATCGACCGTTTCTCTGTCGCTGGTCTGCGGAGTCCAGGGGTTGGCCGCCGCCGCACGGCGGAAGGCGCCGTACGCCGCCATGCTTCCCGCCACCCGGGCCAGGGCATCGGGAAACTCCACCGTGGGGAGCCCCGCCCCTTCAAGCCCCTTGCGGGCCTCCAGGGCGAAACTGCCGAAGGTGACGGCGTTGAGGAACGTTTTCTTCCCGGCCTGGGAGCGGTAGGCGGCGGAGATCTCTTCCGCGAGCAGCTTCTGTTCCAGAAACGCGCTCGGCGCCAGGATCTGCAGCACCATGTCGACGTTGGGCTCGGAGAACAGGTGCCCCAGCACCTGGTTATGGAGCTTTTCGGTATGGGCGGCGGTCAGGTCGACATACCCGTCGGGATGTCCGACATTGGCCATCGGGGCGCACACGGCCCGGATGGCGTCATGGGTCTCCGGGGAGAATTTGGCCATTTCCAGCGTCGCCGTGGCCGAAATCTCGTCGATGCACAGCGTCCCCGGTCCGCCCATGTGGGTGAGCACGCACACGCGGTTCCCCTCCGGCACCGGCTGCCGCTCGAACGCCCGCATCAGGTCGTAGAACTCGGCCACGCTCCGGGCGCGCACCAGGCCCGCCTGCCGGAAGGCGCCGTCGTAAATGGCGTCGGAACCGGCGATGGCGCCGGTATGGGAAAGGGCCGCGGCCGTCCCCATTTCGCTCTTGCCCGCCTTGAGCACAACGATCGGCTTGACGGCGGCGACTGCGCGGGCGGTCCGGAAAAACTCGCGCGGCTTGGGCAACCCTTCCATGTAGATCCCGATGACCTTCGTCGAATCGTCGTCCTTCAGGTAGAGGAGCAGCTCGGCCATGTCGACGTCGGCCATGTTGCCGATCGAGGCGAATTTGCTCAACCCCACCAGATTGAGCCCCCCCGCCCAGAACAGGAACGATGTCGCCAGGGCGCCGCTCTGTGTCAGGAAGCTCAGGCCCCCCTTCGGGTAGGACGGGATGTCGAAACTGGTGTTGAACCCGCTGTAGGCGTCAATCATCCCCACGCAGTTGGGGCCGATGAGGCGGATCGAGGCGGAGCGGAGCATCCGGACAAGGTCCTGCTCGCGCTGCTTCCCTTCCGGGGTGCCGAGTTCGCCGAAACCGGCCGACATGCAAACGGCGGCGGTCACGTCGTTGAACTTCTTCTTTCTCTCCACCAGTTCGCCGGCCACCTTCATGGTGAGCTCCGCGCTCACCAGCAGGACGCACGCTTCAACCGGCTCCTCGATGTCCAGGACGCTCTTGTAGCACGGATACCCGAGAATTGATTCCTCGCGCAGGTTGATCGGGAAAATTTTCCCCTTGTAGCCCATGGATATAAGGTTCTTGAGCGCGGTAAAACCGGGCTTCTTGGGATCGGAGGATGCCCCGACAATGGCTACGCTTTTCGGTTTAAAGAATGCGTCTAATGCGGAATTTTTTTCCATAACATCTCTCCAGTTTCTTTTATTTTTCAATTATTTACAGAGCACTTGCCGATTCTTGAGCCTTTCCTCGGTGTAAAAAAACTCGGGCACGCGCTGTCGGCGAGGTTATTTTTACAGGAAGGTAAAGATTGTTCCGCGCAATGAAACCAAGTTTCACATTATCCCCCCCCATTTCCGCGCTGTCAAGCACTTTCCGCCCGGGCCTAACTCCTTGTCGGAGCCGGGAATTTGGGGCTTGACTATGGTTCTCCAACTCTCTTATTCTATTTATGAAATCGGCTTTTCGCGTGCATATCTGCTTTTACCGGCGCACGTTCGGGATTTCGGAGCAGCGAGACGATAGCGGGTATAAGGGGTGGGCCATCAAGTGGCGAATCCTTCCACGTAGCCCCTATGATGACAAATCCCCGGTTTTACCGGCGACTATTTCGGAATCGGCGGCCACAGGGCCGCCGCGAGTATGTTGAGGCTTGGAAATCGTCCATGCCGTCATGGTTCCAAGCATCGGGGGCGACAATTCAGGACATCATGCTTTTCTTGCGAAAACGCATAGCCCGCTTTAAAGCCTCGATAGAGCCTCGCATTCCTAGCTGCATTACGCTGTATTACCTGGAAGTCCTCAAGCATTAGATCTTAAATAACGTAATCGAAAGGAGCTGGAAATGTTTAAAAACGCGTATGTCCCCTACAAAGGATACTGGAGCTCCCCCTTCTGTGGCTGGCAGGGATCGTTCCAAAACCAGAACGCCGTAGACCTGGCGGCGGCCACCGCGAAAAAGTTCTTTGAACTGCGCGGGATCTCCCCCGACATCTTCGACAGCATCGTTTTCGGCGCGACCGTCCCCCAGAAGCACTGGTTCTTCGACGTCCCCAATTTCGCCACGCAGATGGGCAACCCCCACATCAGCGGCCCCCGTGTCTCCCAGGCTTGCGCCACGTCCACCGTCTCTATCAAGGTGGCGGCGGCCTTCGTCGAAGCCGGAATCAATTCCAACGTGCTGGTGGCCACCTGCGACCGCGCCTCGAACTCCCCGAACCTCCTCTGGCCGAACCCCATGGGCCTCGGCGGGAAGCCGGACTTCGAGAGCTGGATGGTGGACGGTTTCACCCTGGATCCGACGGCGGGGACGGCCCCCTCGGGCACGGCCGACAACGTCGCCAGGGAGAATGGTTTCACTCGGGAGGATTCGGACGCCCTGGTCCTCTCCCGGTACCAGAAGTACGCCGATTCACTGGCCGACGACCGCAAATTCCAGAAGGGCTACATGATCCCGGTGGAAGTGAAGATTTCGCGCAAGAAGACCGTCCTCGTGGAAGGCGACGAGGGGGTCATCGCCTCCACCCCGGAGGGGCTTGCGAAACTGCGCACGGTTTCCCCCGACTCCATCCTGACCTTCGGGGCCCAGACCCGCGCAGCCGACGGGAACGCGGGCATGATCGTCACCACCAAGGACAAGGCCGCCGAGCTCTCGGCCGACAAGGGCATCACGATCCAGATCTGTTCCTTCGGGTTCGCCCGGGTGGAGAAGGCGCACATGCCTATGGCGCCGGTGCCGGCGTCGCAGCAGGCGCTGGAGCGGGCGGGGATCAAGCTCGCCGACATCAAGGCGATCAAGACGCACAACCCCTTCTCGGTAAACGACCTCTACATGAGGAAGGCCATGGGCGTCGACGACAAGATCTTCAATAACTACGGGAGTTCCCTGATCTACGGGCATCCGCAGGGCCCGACGGTCATGCGGATCGCGATCGAACTGGTCGAAGAACTGGTGCTGAAAGGCGGCGGTTACGGACTGGTGGCCGGCTGCGCGGCGGGCGATTCCGGCGCCGCCCTGGTGTTCAAGGTGAACTAACAGTTTTTTGCAGGAGACATTCAATGACTACAAACAACAAGTTGTACCCCAGTTTCAACAACCCGTTCCTCATCCGCCCCTCGCGGCCGCTGCCCAAGGAGATGGCGGTGATCGGCGCCGGCAACATCGGGACCGACATCGCCTACTTTTTCCGGACCGCCTTCCCGCAGTCGAAACTCTACGTCGTGGACGTGGTCGAGGACGCCCTCAAGGCGGCCAAGCAGCGGTTCGAAGGCTACGCACAGAAGGGGGTTGAAAAGAAGAAGCTGAAGGCCGAACAGGTCGATGCCATCCTGGGCAACGTCGTCTACACCACCGATTACAACCAGCTCAAGAACTGCAGCCTGGTGATCGAAGCGGCGACGGAAGCGGTGGAACTGAAGAAGAAGATCTTCACCCAGCTCGAGTCGATCGTCGCCGAGGACGCCATACTGACCTCCAACACCAGCGGCATCCCGGCCGAACAGATCTTCAGCCATCTCAAGCACCCGGGACGGACCGCCATCACCCATTTCTTCGCACCCGCGTGGTACAGCCTGGGGGTAGAGGTCGTCAACTGGGACAAGGCGGAAGAGGACACCATCGACTACCTGCTCTGGTTCATGGCCACGGCCGGCAAGGCGCCGATCGCGGCGGCCAACGTCTTCTCCTTCCTCCTCAACCGGCTGTTCGAAACCTGGGCGAGCGAGGCGGCGGGGCTCCTGCACAAGGCCACCAGCAAGGAGATCGACGCGGTGAGCGAGGAGTTCCTCGGCGCCGGGCCCTTCTTCGTGACGGGCGTGGGCGGCGGCATCCCGCTGGCGCACGCGTCCATGACCCGCAGGATGGCCGAGCGGCCGGCCTACGCCCCGCCCCATCTCATGCTGTCGGTCGAAAAGTGGGCGTTCAACAGGCCCCGCACCAAGGTGGACGTGCCCCCGGAAACGGCGGATTGGATCCGGATGCGCTTCCTGGGCACCGTCTTCTCCCAGGCCTTCGAAATCGCGGACCGGAATATCGGCACGCTCACCGACCTCAACTTCGGCAGCGTGATCGCGCTCGCGTACAAGAAGGGCATCATCGACCTCATGGCCAACCTGGGCGCCGACAAGATCAAGGACATCATGAAGAGGTTCGACGCCGAGCGTCCCGGCTGGCCGAAGGCCACCAAGCCCGTCGAGCAGTACTTCGATTTCCCGCGGGACATCCTGGTCGACCGGGTGGACGGCGTGACCATTCTCACCATCCGGAGGCCGCAGGCGGCCAACGCCCTCAGTGACCACACCTGCAACGAGATCCTGACTGAGCTCAAGAAGGGCGAGGCGGATCCGTCGGTCAAGGGATTCGTGATCACCGGGTACGGCCCCAAGGCCTTCTGCGCCGGCGCGGACATCGGCGGCTTCGTCGCCACCTTCGGCGACAACGAGAAGGGACAGGCCCTGTCGCGCGGCAATTCGAAGGTCCTGGAGTTCATCGACCGGATGAACAAGCCCGTCGTCGCGGCTCTCAACGGGCTGGCCATGGGCGGCGGCTTCGAGCTGGCCTCGCGCTGCCACAGCATGGTGGCGATGGAAAAGACGTTCATGCAGCTGCCCGAAATCACGCTGGGGATGATTCCCGGCATGGGCGGCGTGGTGATCCCCTACCGCAAGTGGCCCCAGGCCGCGGCGAAGTTCCACAGCATGATCGGCAAGGCCGAAAGGCTGACGGTCCAGGAGGCCGTGGAAATCGGTATCGTGAAGAAGACGGCCAAGAGCTTCCCCGAACTGATCGACGCGGCTATCGCCGAGGTCGGCAGGCTCCAGGGGAACGTGCCCCGGATCGCCGACGGGCCGGTGTCTATTCCCGAGTTCATCGTTCCCGATGATCCCAAGGCGGGGGATCTCCCGCTCAGCAAGGAAATCCTGGGCATCATCGGCGGCGTCATCAACAAGGCCGCAGCGGCCAAGACGCTGTCCGAAGCCCTGGAAATCGCCTACCTGGGCGCGGGCGACATCTCCTGCGCCAAGGACTGCAAGGAAGGGGTTACGGCCTTCCTGCAGAAGCGAAAGCCCGAATTCGGCAAATAGCCGCCACCGCGGCTCTTAGCCTTCCGCGGGTCCCGGGATTCCCTCCCGGGGCCCGCGGCACCTCCATCCCCTATTTGGTATCGCCGCCCCCTATGAACGTACTACTCCTGCTGGTCGGTCTCTCCTCCGGTTTGGCGCACAGCGTCTACTCGGCATTCTCGAAGGCGCTCATGAACCGGATCCGGGAGCCGTTTCTCCTCTTTCTCTACGTCAGCGTCATCCAGGCCGCCATCACCCCGCTGCTGTGGGTGTTCGTCCCCGCGCGCTTCCCCTCTCCCGAAGCCTGGCCGCTGCTGCTGATCTCCGCGGCGACATGCGTCGCGGCCTACATGTTTCTTTACTCCGCCCTTCACTGCGGCGATGTCTCCAGCGTGATGCCCATCATGGGGAGCAAGGTGATCTTCGCCGGACTCCTGGCGATTCCCATGCTCGGGGAGAAACACACCTGGCAGGTGTACGTCGCGGCCCTGCTGGTGGCCGTCTCCATCGGCATGCTCAGCTACTCCCCGTCGCAGGGGAACCGCCGCCGCTTCCCCCTCAAGCCGGTGGCCCTGATGACGGGGTGCGCCGTGGTTTTCGGGTTCACCGACATCTACATCAAGCGCACCCTCGTGTACCTGGACTCCTACAATTTCATGATCTATTACAACCTCATCGTCGGCATCCTGGCGCTCGGCGTCATCCCCTATCTCCGAAAGAAGGGGATACCTCTGCGGCTCAAGGGAGCCGACCTGCGCCTCGGCCTCTTTTCCGCGGCGGCGCTGGTAACCGCGACCCTGCTCTTCACCGTCATGCTCACGATGTCCAGCGGCGTGGTCATCCCCAACATCCTGCAGGCGACCCGGGGGATCTTCATCGTCCTGATCACCGCGGCTTTGACCTACCGCGGCAGCGCCGCGCTGGAAACGCAGAGCCGGCGGGTGTACCTGTTGCGCCTGCTGGCGTCCCTGCTGATCGTCGTCTCCATCTGGATCGCACTGAGTAACTTCCCGGCGTGAGCTGATCCCGCCGGGTTGACGTCCCGGAGAAGCCGGTTAAGCTGGGCGCCGGGGAGGGAACCGCACAAGCGGCGGTGTGCCTGGCGCCCCATTTCGTCAAATGGCCGGAACACGCCACGCCGGCAGCCGGCCCGGCAAGAACCCGCTGTGCCCGCTGCGCCCCGTCACGGCGCAGCCTGAACCGCCCCCTTGAGCTTCATCACGGCGGCGGGATCATACCCGAGTTCGAGAAGGATGCGTTCGGTGTGCTCACCCACGAGCGGCGGGGGCTCCGACGCCGCGGCTTCCAGGCCATGGTAGCGGAATGCGGGACCGACGTACCGCGCCTTTCCCGCCACCGGATGTTCCACCTCCTCGGCAACGCCCAGGTGAACGACCTGCGGATCCTCCAGGACTTCCCCGATGGTGTACAGGGGGCTCGAAGGGACATCGTGCGCCTCGAGCCGCCGCAGCCATTCAGCCCTCGTCCGGGTGGCGAAAACGGCGGCGATCTCCTGCTCGAGGAGTTCGAAGTTCTTACGGCGCTGGTCCCGGGTCCGGAACCTGGGGTCCTCGGCGAGATCGGTCCGTTCGATGGCCTCCAGGAGCGCCAGCCAGAACTTTTCCGGGACCGAGCAGTGAATGGCCAGCGGCAGGTTGTCCTCGGCCACCACCGCGAACGCGTGCCCATTTCTAACCCGGTCGACCCGGTTGGGCACGGCGCCGGTCTGGTAATAGGTAGCCGCCGCCTCCCCGATGAAGGAGAGGGTCGCCTGCAACAATGACGTTTCCACCTTGCACCCCCGCCCCGACTTCTGGCGTGCCACCAGGGCGCCCAGGAGTCCGTACCCCGCCGAAAAGCCCGTGACGTAGTCGCTCAGGGCGATGCCGGGGATCTTTGGATCGAGGGGGTCGGTCAGCAGTCCCATCAGGCCGCTCATCGCCTGGCCGAGGGTGTCGAAACCGGGCTTTTTTGCATAGGGGCCCGACTGGCCGAAGGCCGATATCGAGCCGTAGACGAGGCGCGGATTCAGCGCCGAGAGCGCTTCGTATCCCAAGCCGAGGCGGTCCGCCACCCCGGGGCGGAAGTTTTCGACGAACACGTCCGCGCGGCTCGCCAGGTCGATGCACACCCTCTTCCCTTCCTCCGATTTCAGGTCCAGGGCGATGCTCTCCTTGTTCCGGTTCAGGTGCGCGAAATTGGCGCTGAAGTGCGGCCCGGGCGCAAAATGCCGGTAAGGGTCGCCGGCGGGCGGCGATTCGATCTTGATCACCCGCGCTCCCAGATCCGCCAGCAACGCCGTGGCGTACGGTCCGGTGACGTAGGTGGCGCACTCGACGACGGTGATGTCCTCCAGAACTGCAACGCGCATCCGATCCTCCCCTGGTCAGAAACTGTGTCGGTTCAGCCACCCGGGCAACGCCAAACCCCTTCGGGCAAAAGGGAAAAAAGTATATCGGATCGCGCCCCCACGCGGCAAGCGTGGAGCCAAACCGGTTGAACAAACGTTCGGGATAGGTTACAGTCCCATGGCGGGCGGTTCAGCCGTTTTGTCTCCAGGATGACAGCAACGGTTGAGCCATGCACCGCGGTCCGGCTCCCCGCTGGCACACCGGCCCCATGACCTTTTCAGTGCATCCGGACCGGCGGCTTTTCGGAAACCAAACTCACCCCGGTGAACCCTCATGAGGAGATTTCAATGCATGACGGCAACCATTCCAGCTTTCCCCAGGTAAAGTCCTTCCTCAAACACCACTACCGCCACTTCAACTCCGCTGTCCTGGTAGATGCCGCCGAGGCCTACGCGGACCATGTCCGTAGCGGAGGAAAGATGATGCTGGCGATGGCGGGCGCCATGAGCACGGCGGAACTCGGCATCAGCCTCGCCGCCATGATCCGCGGCGGCAAGGTGCACGCCGTGTCCTGCACCGGGGCCAACCTGGAAGAGGACCTTTTCAACCTGGTCGCCCATGATCAATACCGGCGGGTGCCCAATTACAGGGAGCTGAAGCCGGAGGAAGAACTGGCCCTCTTCCACGACAAGATGAGCCGGGTCACGGACACCTGCATTCCCGAAGATGCGGCCATGAAGAAGGTCGAGGGGGTGATTTTCGATTTCTGGAAAAAAGCGCAGGACGAGGGACGCCGGTGCTTTCCCGCTGAATTCATCATGGACATCATCCGGAGCCGGGCGCTCGCGCATCATTACCAGATCCAGGAAACCGATTCCTGGCTGGCGGCCGCCTGTGAAAAGGGAATTCCCATCTTCGTCCCCGGGTGGGAGGATTCCACGCTCGGCAATTTCTTCGTCTCGTGCGTCCGCAGCGGACGCCTGAAGGATTATACGATCGTGAAATCGGGACTGGAAACGATGGATGCGCTGATCGACTGGTACCTGGAGGAGTCCGCCTCCGGTGAAATGGGCTTTTTCCAGATCGGCGGCGGCATCGCCGGGGATTTTGCCATCTGCGCCGTGCCCCTGATCCGGCTGGACCTCAGGATGGAATGCCGCCTCTGGTCCTATTTCTGCCAGATTTCCGACAGCACCACCTCGTACGGCTCCTACAGCGGCGCCGTTCCCAACGAGAAGATCACCTGGGGAAAGCTGGGCCTCGATTCGCGGAGGTACATCATAGAAAGCGACGCCACGATCGTGGCCCCCCTGGTCTTCGCGTACGTTCTCGCCGACTGACTGGGCGCTGACCCGCCGGTCAGTGCCGGCGGGTCAGCCATCCCCGGCACGCGCGCACAGAATACAGGATCCGGGTCCGGTACGAAGAAGACTCCTTCATGATGAAATACGGCGAAGCCGCCCTTCTCAAAAAGACCGACCATGTCGGGGAGGCCCCATGAACCACCTGGCACTCTACAAGCGCTCTCTGGACCAGGAACATCACCTGCTGGTGGTGCGCGGAAACGTCGCCCCCATGCTCGCCGGCATGAAGGCCTACCATGAACGCCACGGGATCGAACCGCCCCAGCCCAACCTCGGCCCCCTAACCCGGGAACTGCTTGCAGCCACCGCGCTCGGCGCCCTGTCCCTTGCCGAAAGGGAGTCCTGGGGATGGTCGCTCACCTTCGAGGGGATGGACATCGGCTTTTTCGTCGGGATCGAACCGGAGGGGATGGTGTGCGTGCGTGCACGCGCGGCCGAAACATCCAGGGCCTCCATCATGGTCCAGCGCCAGAAGGAGGGCATGCCGATGACCCAGAGCCACCTCCGCCCGCGGACCCGGAGCCCGCGCGACATGGTCGAGCAGTATTTCGCGGAAGTGGTCCAGACGAAGACCCGCCTGGAGATCACCGAAGCCGGGGAGGGCATCCTGGTGCATGCCCTCCCCGGCGGCCGGTTCGACATGGTCGAGGCGCTCGAGCCGGGGGGCGTGATCCGATATTTCGATTCCGCAGCGGCCGCCGGGCGCCTCAGGGAACTGGGCGAGGTGGTCCTTTTCTACGAGTGCCGCTGTTCGGATGAGATGGTCCTCGACATGATCCTCGGCATGCCGGAGCCTGACCTCCGGGAGCTGTTCGGCGACCTGCCGCAAATCGAGATCGAATGCCCGCGCTGCGGCCGAAGGTACTCCATGGCCAGGACCGACGTCAGCGTCCACTGAACCCCCGCGCCCCGCGGCTGTCCCCGCCTCCCGTCCCTGCCGGGCGGCGCTTCGCCGAATCCCGTTGCCTGGCTGAGCGTGAAAGCATTATATTGCAACCGCCGCCAGAAGCAGCTTAACTCCATCGCCGGCGGGAAGGCACGTCCCCGTCGCATACAGGAACCGGTCAATGAACGAAATACATTTACGCAGGGCCATCGAACTGGCTTTCGAGGGAATGCGCACGGGACAGGGGGGACCGTTCGGAGCGGTGATCGTCCGCGACGGCAAAATCATCGGCTCCGGCTGCAACCGGGTGACCTCCACCAACGACCCCACGGCCCACGCGGAGATAGTGGCCATCCGTGAGGCCTGTCAAAACGCCTCCCATTTCCACCTGCCGGGCGCCGTCCTTTATGCCAGCTGCGAGCCCTGCCCCATGTGCCTGGCCGCCATCTACTGGGCCGGCATCAAGACCGTCTATTACAGTGCGGACCGAAACGACGCCGACCGGATCGGCTTTGGCGACCGGTTCATCTACGATGAACTCGGCCTCCCTCCCGAAGCCCGAAGCGTCGCCATGCGGCGCATGGAGCTGCCCGAAGCCCGGCATCTCTTCGAAGAATGGCAGCGCGACAGCCGGAAGGTGATGTACTGACCTGCGCTTGCCCCCCGGGTTCCCGCTCTCAACGCCGGCGCGGGCTGCATCTCGTCGGCATGTATACGATCCTATCCAATTAAATCAGCCACCTGGTTCGCAATGGAACCGTTTGAGGCACGGCCTCCCTTGCACACCGCCGGAAATCCCGCGCCCCGACTTCCGGCGGCGGATATCACTATTTGCGAAATAATCCTTGCGACGGCATCGCCATAGTGCTACCTTTTTCCCATTCGTAACACTACGGGCTGTTTGTTTAAGGAGGCTTTGTATGTACCAGCGTTTATTTATGGCGCTCTTGTTCCTCTTGCTCGGGACTCTTCCGGCATCAAGCCAGCAGCAATCGGCCGGGGAAGAGATGGATGAGAAACAAAGCAGCCAGGATATTCGTACGCGTCATGATATCGTCGTTGTTACCGCGACGAAGACCGAGACCAGGATCGATGATTTACCGGTCAGCGTTCAGCTCGTTCCGGGGAATGAAATTGAAAGCAAGCAGTTCAACAACCTGAATATCGGCGAAATTGTCCGCGATGCACCCGGAGTTTCGGTAGGGCATGGGAACCGGAATATCCCGGCATGGATTCATCTGCGCGGCACCGGCTATTTTATTGGACGAACACTCTACATGGTCGATGAGATCCCGCTGGCGGAGCCGATGGTCAGCATCGCCGTCAATCCTGCCAACGTGGGATCCGCGGAAGTCCTGCTCGGCCCCTCCTCGTCGTTGTATGGAGCGAATGCCAGCGGCGGAGTCGTCAATGTCCGATCACTGAACGGCCGCGACCGTACCGGCATATCCCTGGGCATCGGCTATGGAACATTCAACACATACAGGCCCCAGTTCTCCATCGGCCAAAAAATCGGCAACTGGGATTTTTTTGGCTCCTACAATGTGGACACCTCCGACGGCTATAAAAACACCGACCTGGCTACCGGCGTCTATTTGATGAAGAACGGCTATCCCTCCTACCTCAATTCGGTGAATATCGAGGACCAGCATTACACGAACCATTACGGCTACAGCCGAATCGGGTACCGCAATCCGAACAATGGAATCGGCTTCACCATCGGCGCCCACCTATTCGGTGAAGATTTATACGGTGGGCGTTCCATGGTCTATAGTGACGGGATTCGCGTTGTTTCAACCGGCTCATTCTATGCGCCTATTCCGCGTGTGGGCACTTTCACTTTCCGATTCGGCTATCAAAGCCGGCGTTCTGATTCGGTGGGCACAAGGGGATCGGTGAAGGTGGCCAATTCCGCCATCAATGGCCGCTATGTCTTCAGCCCGATCGATGAGAACAACAGCTATGTCTATGACCCGACCATCACGCGGCGGCCTCATTCGACCTACACGAGAATCCCGCTGGATTTCCAGATGGATTTCCGTCCCTTCGCCGGCAACAGCATCACGGTCGGATTTACCGATCTGATCGATCAAAGCCGCTCCTTCACCTATAACGCCGACCGCAGCGCAACACTTGCGCATACCAAGTACGGCATTGGACAAACCGCGGTATATATACAGGACCAGATCCGCTTCCTGAACGACAAGGCCACGCTGATTGTCGGCATGCGGCACGACAGGTGGAACTACCACGATGTGTATGACAGCGGCTCCACGAACCAGACGCCGCCGGACGTGCGGAAGTCCGCGACAACCTATAGAGGCGGGTTCAAGTATCGGCTCAATGATTCCTGGGGATTTCGCACATCGGTCGGCAATGCCTTCTGGCCGGGCAATGCCACCTGGTTTTTCCAGAACCTCTCCACCGGCAACACCTGGCGCGAGGCCAATCCGCAACTAAAACCGGAAAAGACCCTGATGGTCGATTTCGGCGTCGATTATATCAGCGCGAATGGACACACCCAGGCCTCCGCGACTCCTTACTTCGGCCGTATCCGCGACGCCATGAACTACGTGTATGACCAGCATCCGACACTGCCCGGCGTCCAAGTCATCCGGACCTCCAATTCCGACGAGGTCTCCATCAAGGGCTTGGAGCTTTCCCTGCGCCAGCAAATCGTTTCCGATCTAAGCGGATACGTTCATTTCACCCTGAACCGCTCGGAAATCACCCGGTCTGCAAAAAACAAGGGGAACCAATTGCGCAATGCGCCCGATTACCATGGAGGCTTTGGAATTGAGTATGACAACCGGAGAAGAGGGTTTGGAGCCACTTTCTACAGCCGTTTCTCCGATACCCGCTATTACGATGACGATAACACCAATCTCGATTATTTTTTCATGAAGGAATACATGACCCTGGGCGCCAAGGTCCGGAAGAGTGTACGTTTGAATGACGGCAACAGCATCACCTTTTCCGTCGGCGTCGACAATCTGACGAATTCCAAGTACGACGGCGAGTTCATATATAATGCTCCGGGCCGCTTCGTGGAAATGCGCGCTACCTATAACTACCGATTCTGAGCGGCGCCCATGATATATGGCACATCGACTAATCTCATGTTTTTTGACCCTGGTCCTTGTCAGCTTTGTTTCCTTCCTTGCCGTGGATCTGGCGCCGGGCGATCCAACCCGGCTTCTTCTGGGGGGTACGGCTCAGGAAATAGCGCCTGAAGCCCTGGACAGGATCCGGAGCGCGCAGGGCCTTGATGCTCCATTTCCGGAACGTTACCTGGGGTGGTTGAAGAGTATTCTTTTCGGCGACCTGGGCGTGTCGCTGAAAACCAACCGCCCCATTCTGACCGAGTTTGCCGCGCGCCTGCCCATAACCGCCCTTATTGCGTTCGGCGCCCTTGTTCTTGCCTCCATCACCGGGTTTGTCCTGGGAGTTCCCTGTGTCTTGCATGAAGGAGGATTTGTCGATCACGCCGTACGGATCACCGCATCCCTGTTCCATTCGGTTCCCGCTTTCCTGGTCGGGCTTTTTGCTCTCTACCTGTTTTCATTCAAGCTGGAGTTGTTGCCGCTTTATGGCGTCAGTGGGGGCAGCGGGCTTATCCTTCCCGTCCTGACACTGGGCGGCATTATGGGGCTGTCGCTTGCGCGCGTCTTGAGGAATGCCTTGCTGGAGACAGTCCACGAAGAGCATTTCCTGGCGGCTCTGGGCAAAGGCCTGTCCTATCCGCAAGCCGTCCTCAGGCATGGTTTGCGCAATGTCCTATCCCTCATGGTAACGTACCTTGCGATGCGCTTTGCCGGTCTTCTGGGCGGCCTTGTGCTGATCGAAACCATGTTCTCCCTGCCCGGAATGGGAAGTTACATCCTGGAAGCGATCTCAAGCCGGGACCTGCCGGTGATCCAGGCGTACATTCTTTTTATCGGAACCGTGGTCCTGGCATGCAACCTCTCCGCCGACTTGTTGGTACGCTGGTTGGATCCCCGTGTCGCGAAAGAAAGATTAGGCTGATATGCCCCGGATTGCCTGCATCGGCGGAACCATTGTCATTCTCTTTCTCCTGTTGGGACTGACTGGAGAGGCTTTTGCCCCCTACCCCCCCGCCCTGTCCGATTACGGCAACATATTGGCTCCCCCTTCCCCCGGGCATTGGATGGGGACCGACCATCTCGGCAGGGATCTTTTCAGCCGCTTAATGGCGGGAACCCGAACAACGCTTGGCCTGGCATTGCTCGTAGCCGCCATCGACACCTTTCTGGCCCTGGTCATAGGCGCGCTCTGCGGTTATCTGGGGGGATGGCTGGACAGGGCCATGATGCGTCTCATCGATGCCTTGCTGGCCCTTCCTGGCTTTCTGCTGGCGATCTGCCTTCTCGGCATTTTCGGCGGTGGCGCGCTGCAATTGGTCTTGTTTCTTGCCTTGACCGGATGGGCGCAGTTGTCCCGCATTGTCCGCAATGAAATCTCCGCCGTAAAACATCTTGATTTTATAACCGTCAATACGGCTTTTGGGTATTCGGTTGCGCGCAATTTATTCATGCACGCGCTGCCGGCCGTCATCCCCTCGTTGCTGGTCCTCATGCTGAATACGATTGTCGGCAATGTTTTTGCCATTGTGTCCTTGAGTTTCCTCGGCCTGGGGGTTTCGCCCCAGACGCCGGAATGGGGCATGGTGCTCTTCGATGCCCGAAGCTTTTTCCTGAACAGCCCGTGGCTCTTTGTCTTCCCCTGTGCCTTGATTGCCGCTTTCACTCTCGGGCTGCACCTGCTCGCGGACGGGATCCGCGAATTCCTGGACAGGAAGCGTTTTCTTTTCCCCATTGAAGAGGTCCGAATGCTGGCAAGCACTGCATCGTCTTGCGGGAGCGACACCTGATGATTTTTTTTCGTTTGGCCGTAATCCTGATAACGGCTTTGTTTGCGGCGACCGCATGTTCACCTTCACCCGCCACGTCCAACAAGCTCGTTATCGGCATAGGGTCCACTCTGAATCTCGGCAACAACAATCCTGTATTCATTCAGCGCAATGCGAATGTCTGGGAAACGCTGACCGAATTGGACGATACCCTGACGCCGAGGCCCAGCCTGGCGCAATCGTGGGAAGTTTCTTCGGACGGCAGGCAATGGACCTTCCACCTGAAAAGGGGCGTGACGTTTCACAACGGGGACCGGCTCAACAGCCGTCTTGTGACCGCCAACCTGCTCCGAATGAAAAACCATCCTGAGCTTGATTACTACAGCACTTTTTCCTCCCTCGTTTCGGCCGTGCCCAAAGATGAATGGACAATCCATCTGGAGTTTTCCAGCCCGGTGGTCGACCTCCCCAACCGGCTCGGTCACTATTTCGCGGGCGTTTTCAGCCCGCGCGCCTTTGGTCCGGATGGCAAGCTCGATCGTCCGATCGGATCCGGCCCCTACATTTATTCCCAAAGCCGCATTGGACAATACGACCGAGTCACCGCCTTTGCCCAATATCACGGAGTCAAGCCGCACTTCGGCGAAATCGAATTCAAGATCATCGGTGATCCCGCAGTCCGCATCATGTCGCTGCTTCGCGGAGATATCGACATGATTGCCCACCATGGCGGAGTTCCTCCGTCCTATTTGGACATGCTGAAGGACAGAAGGGATATCGTTGTTGCGGCACAGGACGTTGCCATCACGCACTACCTTTTGTTCAATTGCGCCCGGCATCCCTTTTCCGATCCGGCATCCCGCGATGCGTTCTCGCGCGCCCTGGATCGCCATGAATTGGCCCGGCTCATTCTCCATGGATCGGGCATTGCAGCCCGCGACTTTCTGGTTGAAACAGCCGTCCGCTGGAACAGGAATCGCTTTTCGCTGCTGCCGGAAACAGACGAGCCGGTTAAAAGGCAACTGGCCGCGCTCGGCAAGGGAAACGCGTTGACTCTCCTTTTGAGCCAGGGCGATGCTTCCTCCTGGAGTTATCGCCATACCGCCGACTATCTGTCGGATTACTTTGCCAAACTGGGCGTTTCCATCCGCATTGAGATGCTGGAAAGCGGCGCATGGCAAAAGGCCACCCAGGCCGGCGATTTCGATCTCACCCTCTATCCCCTATCGTTGCCGACCGGAATCCCGGACCTGCTGGTCAGGAGATTGGCCTATTCCAAGGGGATGCAGGTGCGAAGCATCGGCAACACCACCCATTATGCCTCCGCCCCGCTTGATGCGCTGTTTGAGAAAGCCCTCAACGCCCCCAACGTGTCGGCGCATGATCAAGCCTATCATTCCCTTCTCGACCTGCTGGCCGAAGAAAAACCTTTCGTGCCCCTATATCACGAACGCTATTACTATGCGTACCGACAAGGCCTGACAGGAATTCATATAGATCCTTTCCTCAAAATGGATTTGGGTGCGATCCGCTTCGCAGGGGAACGAGAATGAGTCTCCATGTCCGCGATCTTTCCGTGGTCTTCAAAACGCCGGAGAAAGACGTCCGCGCCGTGGACAGGCTCTCCCTAAGCATAGAAGCCGGTGAGCGCGTGGCGCTTGTCGGCGAAAGCGGATGCGGCAAGACCGTGCTGGCCTTGTCCCTTGTAGGTCTCCTCCCCAGGAACGCCCAGGTCACCGGCACGGCGACATTTGACGGCGAGGATCTGCTCCGGACGAATGCCGCAAAAAGAATTCGCGGGCAAAGAATCTCCATCTGCTGGTCCAACGCCGAGCGCTTTTTCAATCCCGTTCTGCCCATCGGAAGGCAGATTTGTGAAGCCTACCTGCAACATCATCCTTCGGAAAGCTCCCGTGCCGGGCAAAAAGCGGACGCCTTATTGAAGGAGATGGGATTTGCGGACCCGCAACTGATACGCGACTCCTATCCCTTTCAATTGAGCGGCGGCATGAATCAGCGTGCAATGCTGGCGATGAGCGCCATCAACGATCCCGAACTGCTCCTGGTGGATGAACCGACTCGGGGGCTCGATGATGCCAGCCGTGAAAGCGTTGTTCAGTGTCTCCGCCGCATCCACCACGGCTCCATGCTGATTATTACCCACGATATGAGGCTGGTCGCGGAATTGGCGCACCGCGTTTATTTCATGAAAGAGGGGATGATTTTGGCCCATGGTCCATGCCCGCAGGCTTTGAGCAATCCGGGACATCCGTATGCACAACTCATGATCCAATCGGATCTTTGTCTCTCCGCCGTTCCGGGCGAAGGAAAAGTTCATGCGCGCTCCTAGCCCCCTGATCGAAGCCCGCAATCTGAGGGTTTTCTATCGCAGCGGTTCCATTTTTTCACGACCGCGCTGGGTAGCCGGCCCCATTTCCCTTCATGTCCATAGGGGCGAGTTCGTCGGCCTCTCCGGCCCCAGCGGGTGCGGGAAAACGTCCGTTGGCAAGGCGCTGTTGAATCTGATGGGCACCTGGGAAGGTGATATCTATTGGAAGGGGCGCAATGTGCGACATGCTTCCCAAAGGGAATTGCGGCCGCGTTTCGGCTGGATTTCCCAGGAGCCGATGCTGGCTTTTAACCCGCGGCGGCGGATCATGGAGACATTGCGCGAGACCCTTTCGGTAAACCGCGTGACCGGAAACGCCCAGCATAGGGTCGCCCAATTGTGCGAGATGGTGAACCTTCAACCAGGCATGGCCATGCGCTTTCCTTTTGAGCTGAGCGCCGGGCAGATACAACGGTTTGCACTCATTCGGATATTCATGCTGGATCCGGAATTTGTACTTCTGGATGAACCCACCTCATCCCTGGATCCAATCAACCAGGCGCAGATTCTTGACCTCATCGGGGAGTGGCGCAGGCATCATGGGTTGACTGCCCTGATCATTGCGCATTCTCAACGGGTACTAAAAAAAGTGTGCGACCGCCTGCTATACTTGAGTGCGACCCCATGAATCATTCCGGAAAGCATTCGAACCCGATTATTCGCCAAAACCGCCAGGCCTATAGCCGCATCGCCGCCGAATGGCTGCGGCGCCGCGACACCGATTTTGACCACGCTTTTCACGATCGGTGCCGTGAATTGTTTTTGAAACACTTGAAAGGCCGGCGAGTACTGGATGCGGGGTGTGGCTTGGGATTCGACAGCCTGGCTTTTGCAGCGCATGGATTGGCGGTTACTGCAGCCGATATTGTTCCTGAGTTTTTTGCCGGAATTCAATCGCCGCCACATGAAATCAGCTCCGTCGCCATGGATATTTCGGCGCCATGCTTCCGGGATGGGAGTTTTGACGGAATTTATTTATTTGCGAGCTTCCTGCACATACCGCGTGATTTGAGCGGCCCGACGATTTCGGCTTTTGAGAGGCTTTTGGCGCCCGGCGGCGTCCTCTTTATTGGACATGTAAACTCCGACAAAGGGCTCACTGAATACCAAGTGGATAACCTGCTAATTGAGAACAACCCGGCTCAATGCTTTTGCCATCCGCCCCGGGAACTCGAGTCGATGCTTAATGCCGCCGGTTTTGCATTACTGGCTGTGGAGCAATATCGGCCGGCCCAATACCCTTCCCCCTGTGCAGTTCAAAACGGCCTGGCACCTTACCAGGTTGTCGCCGGCAAATAATTCACAAAATCCCATCGGAAGAGACGAGAAATATCATCCACTCGACGAAAGGATGTCTGGCACGCAAAACATGACCAGCTACAAGCCGCGCCTGGCGACAGTATGATACCCTGGCCTACGGACTCAATGGCAGGATTCAGATGGCAAAGAAAACGTCTGGCGGCTTTCGGAACCGGGAACGGTCCGTTCTGCGCTACTTTCACTGCGGGGGATTGTCTTACTCGGCTTGAACAAGGCGAGCCATGCCAGCTGCGGAATATAAGATGCTGCAGCTGCCTACGCCTCGGCCCGAAGCGCCTCGTTTTTAAGGAACTCTTCCAGTGCTTCCGGCGACAAGGGTCTTGAATAAAGGTACCCTTGTATCTCATCGCAGGATATTTCTTTCATGAAATCCGCCTGCGCCTTTGTTTCCACTCCTTCGGCCGTAATATCCGCCATGAGCGCCCTGGCCAGCGAGACGATCACTTTTGCTATAACAGTCTTTTTCGTTTCAAAGTTGATATCGTCTATGATGCTTTTATCTATCTTTATCCTGTTAAAAGGCACCATGTCCAATCGATGCAACGACGAATATCCCTTGCCGAAATCATCTATGGCAATATTTAAGCCCAACTCTTTCAATTGGCCAAGCTTTTGAATTGAATCCGAGAAATTCTTAGACAACATGCTTTCCGTGATTTCCAGCTCAATATATTTCGGGTCCACCCGGCTTTGCTCAATGATTCTCGCGACGTTGGGAACAAAATCGTTCTTTTGGAATTGTACAACAGACAGGTTCACGGAAAAGCGCAGCGGTGGAAATCCCTTGGAAACAAGCCGATTATGCTCCCGGAGTGCTTGTTCCAGCACCCAGAGCCCCACATCATGAATCAATCCCGTTTGCTCAAGCATGGGTATAAATGTATCCGGAGCCACTCTTTCTTTGTCGACCGTCGTCCACCGGAGCAAGGCTTCAACACCGACTGTTTTTCCCGTGCTGCAGCTGATCTGGGGCTGAAACGCCAGGGAAAACTCATCATTCTTCAACGAACGGAAAAGCCTGTTTGTGAGTATGGTATTACTTGCAATACGGCTCTTCAGTTGATCCGTGCAGAAAACCACCTGATTGCCAGAAGCTCTCGCTTCATATCCCGCCAAGTCGGCACTCTTCAAAAGGGTATCCGCATCTCTTCCATCATCCGGGTACACGGCTATGCCTATACTGATAGTGACAAATAATGATTCAACGCCTTCCTCGGGCAGTATGGGATCTGAAAAAGCACCGACTATTATCCGGGCGCACTCCTCTATCTGCTCATCAGTTTCCGGAACAGGCATGACAACAACAAACTTTCCTTGTGACACCCTTGAGAGAGTACAACCTTCCTGCATCAGGCCCTCGAGCATTGTCGCCGACTTCATTACTACCTGCTCGCCTACGCTATGCCCGAAGGTATCGTTAATCATCCTTAGGTTGTCCAGTTCAACATCAAAAATCACTAATCTCTCTGATTCTTTCCTGTCATGCAGTGTTTCCTCTATGTTGACTTTCAACATATTCCTGTTCGCTAATTTCGTATTTTCATCAAAATAAGCGAAATTGTATAACTTTTCTTCGTATAAGATCTTTTTCTTTGTATCCGCCAATATATTTACAATGATTCCTAAAAAGGCCAGCCGACCTTCCCGCGCGCCCCTATCACCCTTTCCACGATATTCTATGACAAATATTCCCACCATATTTTCGTCGACTATTACCGGCAATATGTAATAGGATTTAATCCCCTTGGATGTGAGGAAATCCTCTTCCTTTCCACCTTCGCCAATTTTCTCATCTCCCCCGTCTTCGTATGCGATGGGCCGCTTCTGATCAATCAAAGTTTCAAATACGGGATTATCTTTTGTCGTTACTTTCACACCTGGCCGATAGGGTAATGATTCCATGGCATCACCTTCTTCCGGATATACAGCAAGAACCGTTGCTTCCCGGAAATCCGCACTGAATTCGGCCAAATATGCCTGATCAAAACCAAGAATTTCCTTGGACAACTTCAACATCTCGTCGATTTTTTCATCAATATTTCCTCTATCAACCGAAAGAAAATTATTTGAAATTTTTTCAAGCGTTTCCTGTTCCTTCGCATACCTTTGATAACCCCGCATCTTTGCGGCATACTCACGCGTCAAATATCGTACCGCGTAATAAGTAAGCAAAATAATAAATATCCTTCTAAAATACTGGGGATTGTCGATAATGGCGTAAGTTTTCGGGAACATTATCCAAAGAACAATTTGAGTTGCCAGGGTCGCCCCGATAAAGATATACGTGTGGATTTCACTATCGAGAATAATGGTAAATAGAAGAAATACAATATACACCGCCCATATTGTTTCCGCTCCCACGCCGACGTGTATAATTATGAAATAACTCTGCCCCAATATGCTTGTTATCAGGAAGAGGGTATTCTGCAGGGAATGCCTTTTTGTTATATGCGGGATAAAAGCCAAAAACGTACCACACGCCATCACAAATAAACCGAGTGAAAGCTCTTTTGCCAAATCCCTTCCCGCGACAAAATATGCGGTAAAAAAGGACGATGCGCCACCTATCAAAAATATTACCGACGCCGTGTGAAATGTATGGAACCGGTTTTCTTCCGGCAATATGCCGGAACCCGGAGGAAGGACCTCTACCCTGCTTCTTCCAACAAGCATTCCGGAAGTTCTCAATAAAACAAACAGCAACATCGTAGGAATTACATTATATATAACTTCCAAATTGGGCAATAACGGGTTTTTAAAAGGCATGATATCCATCGCCACTCCCGCAAAATAGGGAAGCAGCACGGATACTAACAAGTATGTCGATTTTCTCTTCAGAATGGTGCCGGGCTCAATTCCTGCCCACCAGCGAATAAGCAATACAAGCGCCAACGTTGTAAATAAAATGTGGTATATGCTGGACCAAATTCCTCCGATGCTGTTTCCAAATACATTCACCCAACTGAAGCTGGTCCGCACCAATTTGTATGAGGCGTCTTCAAGGTATCCAAAGGGAGAAAATAAAATTATGTTTATAAAAGCGGGCAAATAAATTGCGATAAACGTGCTTCGCTTTTTTAATAGGTTTTTATGTTCTGCGATAAGCAGCACAAGGTGGACAAGAAGGCTGGGGAAAACCCCCCAACCGAAAACTGTCACGGACCTCCAAAAAGCGCTCGCTTCCGCCGTAGGCACCGAGATTGAAATGAAATATGCATATGACCAAATTGCCAGTGAGATGGCTAAACGTGAAAACTGCCTGTTTACGCGACCTTTTATGTTGGAAAGCATTGCATATATTCCAAAGAGCACATAAAAGCAGCCGCAAATATAAAAGGCCATTGATACATATTTCATGATTTTCTCGTCCCCCCAAAACACGCTTTCCAAATCTCCGCTATTGCATGTTTCTCCCCGTTTTCCTCCCCTTTTCAAGTAATTTCGTCACGACTCCCCATACTAATATATTAGGATTATTTTCTCAAAAGTCCACGATGAGGCGAAGCAAAAGGCCCCTTCGCATGCATGCAACTACTTGGGACCCATCGAATTGAGGCCCCCAATAGCCTTGCTGCGATTACGGGCTAATGGGTGAAAGAACGGCTGTCCGCCCATCCTTTCACCCCTGCGCATGCTTCTTCAAGTCGCCGCTCTTAATGTTCAGGCGCAGTTTTAAAAGTGCTCCTGAACATCAAGACTCCTATAGCGCATATGGCCACGGGGATCACGAGCATTCCAAGGACGGCGAAGGGCGCGACCTCCATCTTGATGATCCATCCTCCCACCATGGGGCTGAGCACCGCGCCGATGCGCCCGATGCCGCCCGCCCACCCGATGCCGGTTGCGCGGATCAGCGGAGGATAATAGATCGCGGAAAGGGCGTTGAGCACAAACTGGGTCCCGGACACCCCGCAGCCGACCATGACCAGCAGCACCCACCAGGAGGGGCCGCTCGCCGGCAGGATGGTAAAGAGCCCAAGCGCCGCCGCGGCAACAATATAGGCTGCAAGCATGGCTCCCACCGTTTTCCCTTTGTCCACGCACCAGGAAAGGACCAGGCCTCCAACCACGCCGCCCGCCTGGATCATCACGGCGCCTTTAGACGCCTGCGACGCGGACCAGCCTTGCGTCGTCAAAAGCGTCGGCAGCCAGTTGACCAACAGGTAAAGGACGAACATATTGAAGATGAACACCATCCAGAGCAGCAGCGTCCCCTTGCGATAGGTTTTGCTCAGCAGTTCCGCAACCGATTGCTTTTGAACCACCTGTTTCTTTACGTAAACCGTCAGCGGATCGATTCCCGGCGCCAGCCGGGCGAGTATTTTGGCGATGCGCGGATCCTTCGGCCGGCTTGACAGCAGAAGCTTGATCGATTCCGGGAGGGCGGCGGCCAGAACCACGCTGAGCAACAACGGAACGGCGCCGCCGATCGTGAATACCCCCTTCCAACCGAAGTTTTCGATGATGACAGGCGCGACGAACCCGGAGGTAAATGCGCCGATCGAAACGCCGGAAAACATCAGGGTCACGAGCGCGGCCCGCCGCCGTCCCGGCAGGTATTCCGAAGTCAGCGCCGTCGCGTTGGTCATGCTTGTGCCGAGCATCAGGCCGGTCAGAAAGCGCCAGATGAGCAGCTGCAGCGTGTTGCTTGCAAAGCTTGTTCCGATGGACATCAGCCCGAGAAGCACCGTGGATACGATCAGCAGGATACGCCTGCCGAAGCGATCCCCCAGCGGCGCCAGAAATGCGCCTCCGATCGCAATCCCCAAAAGCGCCGAAGCAAGCACCATGCTGAATCCGGAAGACTCAACCCCCCATTGGGCGGACAGCGCCGGCACGATCAGCGCCATGCTCTGAATGTGGTAGCCGTCAAGCCAGACCACCAGAGCGCTCAGAACGATAACGGTTATTTGAAGAGAGGAGAGCTTCCTCTGATCGATCAATTGGCTGATTTCCAGGGTCCGAGCGGAATTTGCTTCCATAACAGCGCCTTTCAAAAGTGTGTCCTATGGGGACGACTTGCATAGAACGGTGGGGGACAGGAATACTAAAACTCCGGACAGTCCCATACCCGGAGGCATACTTTTAGAATGACCGGCGCGCAGGCAGCTGCGGCAGTGCGGACGCAATCCTTCAAAAACATGCTTGAGCATCGTGCGTATGCCCAGAGGGTGAAGCTTCATCAGGGCAGAATGGAGCCATGCTTTTTCAAATTTGCCTGGACCGACCGGACATTCACCTTTCTCAGGTCCACCCCAGTGCCCGCCGCCTGCGCCGCCGCCACGCCCGCCGCCTCGCCCATGGCGATGCAATGCGGGATATAATTGAAAAAGTTGTTGGCGATGGCATCCGACGAAAAGGCGCGACAGGCCACAAGGAGATTGTTCACCTTGCGCGGTATCATGCTGCGGTACGGCATGTATGTCAGGGGGTATTTCAGCGAATCCTGACCGCGGTCGACATCCGGGAAAACAGCGATGGTGTCGTCAAAAGGCACATTGGTATTCAGATCCTTTTCCGAAAGGACGTATTCTCCGACAACTCTTCTGCTGCCGCGCGTGCCAAGCTGAGGGTTGGTCAGCACGATGAAGCTTTTCTCGAACCCGGGAACGTTTTTCTTGTAGAAATCGTGGCTTATCATCATCTCTTTCCGGCCCAGGAACTCCACGCGCGTCAATTCCTCGACATCCACCTGGCTGGAATTCGCGTAGCGGGGAAAGACCCAGACCAGGTTTTCCTGGTCTTTCAAGTTACTGGTGAGAAAACTGCCGTGCCCGCCGCGCTTCCTGACCTCCCGCATTTTTTCAGCCAGTTCCCTGGGATGTCTCTTTTTGTAATCCTGGTATTTTTTCAAATCGACATTGTCAACCCAGTAGGAAAAGGAGAGGTTGGCGATTCTCAGGGTGGGATCGATCTCGCTGTTGAATTCGGCCCCCGATCCGGGAAGCAGATCCCCGTCGCCGGTGGCATCGATGACTATTTTCGACATTATCGCCTGCCGGCCCGATTTGCTCTCAAAGATCACGCCTTTGACCGTGTTGCCCTCCATAACGGGCTCCGTGCCCCACGAATGGAGATACGTGGTAACTCCGGCCTCTTTCATCATGTCCTGCAGAATGCATTTGGAGATCTCGGCGTCAATGTGCACGGAATACAGAACGGTTTTTTCGCGCACGTTGAAAAAGGAACGGTCCTCGTAATAGGCCGTCAGTTTGGGATCCCTGGACCCCCAATGCTCCTTCTTCGGGTGATCCGCCGCATTCCTGGTCTTCAGGCGATCGATCCATTCCTGGCTGATGCCGGCGATCTGCTGCTTTCCGTTCAAGTCGCTTAAATTAGGGATAATGGTAACCAGTCCCCCGGTGCCCATGCCTCCCAGGTGCCCGTATCTTTCAACAAGAACGGTATTGGCGCCGCTCCTGGCCGCGGTTAAGGCCGCTCCGATCCCCCCCGGCCCCCCGCCGACGACGACAACATCCGCAGTCCGGCAGACACGCGTCGTCCTGGCGGCTTCACGGATTGTCCTGGCCGATGCTTTTGGAGACGGTTTTGAAGACTGCGCAGACAGCGACACCTCCAAGCCGCCGGCGCCGACAACAAAGGCGGCAGCACCCGTCATCGCCGTATTCTTGAAAAATTTCCTGCGACTCATTGCGTTGTCCACCGCTTTCCAGTCTCTCATTGCGGACTCTCCTCATTGCGAAACAATACGGGAAACACCCTGAACGGCTGAGAAGGACAGGAAGAACCAGCCGCCCTTTTCCTCAGGTGCCTATATCCCCTCCCCCACCCGAACAACCCTCGTTTTGCCGTCTGGAACCGCTACATCCTGACTGTGGAGGCATTGTAACCGAAGATCGGGGCGATAAATATGGATTTTTGACGCACCGGCGGTCAACGGTGTCTTTTTGTAGGGCCTGTTTTTTGATCCATAGGCAGCGGACGATCATTTATCGCGCGAGATTAAGCTCCGCCCGCCGTTTGAGATCCGGCGCACGGGCCCCGGTCAGTCGCATATTCGACCTCGGCGACCTCTTCAGCGACCTGACGGCGACGGACGCTCTATCCCCGCAGCCCGATAGGCCGCATCCTCGTCCAGGGTTTCATGTTCCATCAGGGCGTCCACAATGGAATCGAGCTTGTCGCGATGTTCAACCAACAGCCGCTTGGCTTCGTTCTGGCACTCGACGAGGATGCGGCGGGCTTCGGCGTCCACATTGGCCAGGGTTTGTTCAGCAATGCCGAGCATGCGCGGGTCACCGTCATTACTGAGCACTGACATGGCTCCGACCTTTTCGGACATACCCCAACGGCCCACCATCATTCGAGCGACAGCGGTGGCTTTCTCCAGGTCGTTGTCGACTCCGGAGGTGGTGAAACCGAGCACGGTTTCTTCGGCGGCCCAACCGCCGAGCGCGCCCATGATCTTGCCACGCAGATAGGTTTCATCGTAGCCGTAGCGATCTTCGTCCGGAGTCGACACCGTGACACCAAGCGCCTGGCCACGGGGAATAATCGAAATCGACCGCACAGGATCGGCGCCGGGCTGCAACATGCCGAGCAAAGCATGTCCGGCCTCGTGATAAGCGGTGCGGCGGCGTTCCTCTTCAGGGATCACCACCTGTCGGGCCACACCCAACCGCACCAGGTCCAACGCTTCCAACAGGTCCGCCTGGGTGACCGCGTCCGCTTCACGTTTAGCGGCTAAAATCGCGCCTTCATTGACCAGGTTGGCCAGCTCCGCACCCGTCATGCCCGGCGTTGCGCGGGAAATCGCTTCCAGATCAACACCCTTGGCCAACGGAACCTTGCGGGTATGAACCTTCAAAATCTGGACCCGCCCCTCGCGATCCGGGGCACAAACCGTGATCTGTCGATCAAAACGGCCCGCACGGGTCAGCGCCGCATCAAGCACCTCCGCCCGGTTGGTCGCGGCCATCACGACCACGCCTTCGCTGCCGTCGAAGCCGTCCATCTCGGTCAGGATCTGGTTCAACGTCTGTTCACGTTCGTCGTGGCCGCCCATGGCCCGCGGGCCGCCACGGGAACGTCCAATGGTGTCGATTTCATCAATGAAAATGATCGACGGAGCCACCTTGCGGGCTTCCTCGAAAAGCTCGCGCACCCGACGGGCACCCATGCCGACGAGCATTTCCACAAACTCCGACGCACTTGCCGAGAAGAACGGCACCCCGGCTTCGCCGGCGGTTGCCCGCGCCAACAACGTCTTGCCCGTACCCGGACGTCCGGAGAGCAAAACACCCTTGGGCGGACGAGCCCCTAAACGACTGTATTTATTGGGGTTCTTCAGGAAGTCAACAATCTCGGCAACCTGGGCCTCCACTTCGTCGATGCCGGCCACATCATCAAAAGTCACGCGTACCTTTTCAGGGTCAACCGGCTTGGCTTTCTTGGAGCCGCCCAGGCCTATCCCGCCGATCCCGCCCGATTTGCTCATCCGGCGGTACATCCACACGTAGAAGCCGATGAGCAGCAACCACGGGGCGAACGACAACAGCAGGTTCATCAAGGGTCCGCGGTGTTCCACCACGGGTGTAGCGCTGACAATGGCTCCGCCCTCGGCTAACTGGGCCAACAGATTGTCGTCGGCGAAGGTGGGTCGTTCCGTCGAAAATTGGACGTACTGCTCGTTTTTGGTCGACTTGGGGATCGGGCGGGCTTCCTTGAGTTCACCTTGAATGGTGTCGCCGCGCGAATACACCTCTTTGACATTGTGCGCTTCCACCTGGGCGCAGAACTCCGAGTAGGAGATCGTCTTGGGCGCGGATCTCAGGTCCTGGAACGAGAAGAACGCAAAGGAAGCGAGGTAGAAGATCAGACTCCAGGCCAGGATGTTGATCCACGGAGGGCTGGGTGGCCGTTGCTTGGCGGGCGGCTCTTCCAGTCCCTCTGTGCGCCACGGCTTGGGTTCGGGGTCGGGATCCGTTTTTTGGTGAGTGGTGGGAGACTGTTCCGTTTTCATATTTCGATTGCCCCTAACTGCTAAATTTTAGTTGGTGTGGTAATGGGCAGCAAAACTGCCGCCGGAGGTTTCATGGACGAGCATCGGGTGTTGGTCACCGGGTTAAAGGCTCTTGCACGCGACCGTGAAGCATACAATGTAGCGTCCGCCCCTTTGGATCACGCCTTGAGGCTATCCTTCGTCAATTTCGGCCGCCCTGCCAGGAAGGGTAGGAAGGATCAGCCGCCGTTCGGGCGCCGATGGCTCTTCCCCTCCGCATCTTCCGACGAGGCTTGTTTTCAATGGCGCGGCGTCTTCGATGACGCGGCGTCCGCCATGGCCCTAGATCACCTTTTGAGCTTTCAGCGCTGCAATTCTTTCGGATGAATAGCCCAGAAACCGGCCATACACCTGATCATTGTGTTCGCCCAACTCCGGGGGCGGCTGGTCAAACCCGACGCTGGAGCCGGAGAATGTCATCGGCAGGCCCATGCCGTAGACATCCTCCACCGCGCCGTATTGCGGATGCTGGAGAGGCACCGTCTCCCCGCGCCGGATCACTCTCGGATCGCGCGTTGCCGCAAACGGCGTGCGAACCTCCGCCGCCGGCGTCCCGGCCCGTTCCAGCCGGGCCACCGCTTCGGACGAGGTCAGCGAACGGGTGAACCTTTCAATGAAGGCGTTGAGTTCCTGAAAATTCTTCACGCGTGCGTTGCGCGTGGCAAATCTCTCGTCATCCGCCAGTTCCGGACGGCCGGCCGCCTCGAAGAAGCTGCGGGACATCGCTTCCGTCGGCGCACAGATGGCAATGTGCCCGTCCCGAGTCGGATAGATGCCGAACGGGGCCAGGCGCGGAAGCGTTTGACCTGTCCTCTGCGGTATACCGCAGCGCTCCAGGAGATCGAAGGGTTCCACCGACACCATCGTCGTCAACGCCCCGAGCATCGAAACATCGATATGCTGGCCCAAGCCGGTACGCTGGGCCTGGTGGATGGCCGCCAACACCCCGATCACGCCAAACATCGGGGCGCAAAGGTCCGCCACGGGAATTCCAATGCGAACGGGCGGGTCGTCCGGTTCTCCGGACGTATACATCATTCCGCTTTGAGCCTGGATGATCGTATCCATGGCTTTGGCCGGGCTGGCATCGTCGTTGCTGCCATAGCCGGTAATGGAGCAGTACACGAGTTTCGGATTCACCTCGCGCAACCAGCGATACCCCACGCCGAGACGATCCAGCGTCCCGCGGCTGTAGTTTTCCACCAGCACATCGCTCTTTTTCACCAGGTCCGCGAAGACGGTGCGCGCTTCCGGGTGCTTGAGGTTCAGGGTAATCCCGAGTTTGTTCCGCAGGCGGTTGATTGCGGAGACGGAGACGTCACTGGCGCTTCTCCGGACCAGGCTGGCTCCGTCCGCCCCGAGATAGGGAGCGTTCTCGCGGCAAGTATCGCCGCCGGAGGGGTTTTCCACCTTAATCACTAACGCACCGAGTCCGGCGAGCAGAAAGGTCGCAAACGGTCCCGCCAGTGCAACGGTCAAGTCCAGGACGGTTATGTCCTCCAGGGGCTTGGGGAGTGGGGCTTCCATGTCTCGAATCCTCGTGGTTGCGGACGCAACACCGCAGGCCCGGTTGAGACTGGCCGGGTGCGGCCCGACCAGGAATCTCATCACGCCACCTACTCTAACGCATCAATTCCCCGGAACAAACAAAAATGTCAATGCATTATGCATGCGTGTGTAATACTATCCCATAGGGAGATCCACCCGGATTTGCGGGGATGCGTGATTTCCGGATCATTCTTGCCGGCGCGGATATTCACGATGACGAACCCGAATGTCACAGCACACGACGGGCTTGAGGCCGATCCGATCGAGCGGTTGACCCGGCGATACGAGAATCCGGCCGCGGAAGCCCTGGCCGCCGCGGCAAACGGCACTCCGGTCGTGGGGATCACCTCCAATACCGTGCCTTGGGAGCTGGTCCAGTCCGCCGGCGCCTTTCCCTGCGTAATCAATCCCACGAACCCGGATCCGCCGGATATCGGCAACTTCATGGAAGAGGGTGTTTTCGAGGACCGCATCCGGGCGATCTTCGGGGCCGCGATTTCCGGCGACCTGCACTACCTCAGCCTCCTTCTGATCCCCCGGACATCCGAACAGGAATATAAGCTGTATCTCTATCTCCGGGAAGTTGCACGCCAGAATCCCCGAAGGCCCGTTCCGCCCGTGTACCTCTACGACATGCTCCACACCCGGTCACCCGAATCCTACGCCTACGGCATGGAACGTACGCGGAGCCTCAAGCAGCGGCTCGAAGCACTGGCCGGCAAAACCATCGAACGCGCAGATCTCCTGCAGGCGATCCGGGAATCCAACGCGGCACGCAGGGCGATCCGGAACCTGCTCTCCCTGCGCAAACCGGAGCCGAGGATTTCCGGGACGGAAGCGCTGGCATGCATCGGGTCGTCGCACTTGATGCGCAGGCGCGAATATGCGCGCCTGGCGGAGGAGGTGTTGAAGCGGATCGAGACCCGCAACCCCCTGGCCGGGGCCAGGCTGCTGGTGGAGGGAGCCTCCCTCCATCACCGGGGCCTTCACCTGGCATTGGAACGACACGGAGCCGTGGTGGTTGCAGAAGACGACTGGTGGGGATCCCGCAGTTCGGGGGAAGAAATTGACGAAGGAGCCGACGACCTGCTGCAAGCGATCTTTGAGAAATATTATCTCGATACGCCAAGCCCGCGGTTGTTTCCCTTCGAAACAGCCGACACCTGGTTTCAGCAGGCATCCACCGGCGGAATCGACGGAGTGGTGTTCTATCTGCCCCCGGAAGATTGCGTGGCCGGATGGGATTACCCGAGACGACGGCGCTACCTGGATGAGCGCGGAATCCCGCACCTGCTGGTGCGCGACGACGCGAAGTCGATTTCAGAGGCATGCCACGAGCGGATCGAGAAGTTTGTGCGCGGCCTCGCAGCGGGACGGTAGGAAGCCATGGCGGAGAAACAACTCGAATGCACGGTTGCGGCCGGGGAGCATCAGAAGTCCTGGTTTGCCCAGCTTCGGAACGATGTGTTTGAAAAACAGCAGCCTTACGCCATTGTCCAGGCGGACATGCCGTTTGAGCTCTTTCAGGTGATGGGCGTACCGGCGGTGAGCAACCAATGGTGGGCCGCCATCATTTCCGCGAAACGGCGTTCGGCCTACTACCTCGACATCTTGAATTCGCTCGGCTTTCACGAAGGATTATGCCGCTACTGCAGCCTTTCGGCGGCATCCACATTGGCGCGGGATTCGCAGGCGGCTCCATGGGGCGGGCTCCCCAAACCCGCGCTGCTCTGCGCCAGGCTCACTTGCGACTGTCTCCAGAGGGTTTTTGGAATCTGGGCCGATGCGTTTGGCTCCGAGTTTTTCTTCCTCGACAACCCGGGAGCGACCGAGTTGCCGGCGCGCTGGTGGGAATACAGCCGCCATCGCTGGCGCGAGCTTTTTGAAGATCACCGGCTGAAATTCACGGTCGCGCAACTGCAAAACCTCATCGGGGTGTTGGAGCGGTTGACCGGCAGGCCATTTCAAATCGATCGATTGCGCGACCTGATGGAAAACGTCAATCGCCAGGAAGAGTACTTCGAGGAAGCGTACCAGCTGATCTGCTCCGCCCCCCGAACACCCGTGAGAATGCACGAACAGGTCGCCAATGTCATGGCGGCCCAGTGGGAACGGGGCAGCGAGTGGGCGGTGGGCCATGCGCGCACGTTCCGGGACCAGGTCAGAGAACGGGTTCGCCGAGGCGTCGCGGCGTGCCCCGGTGAGCGCTTGCGCCTGATGTGGGTCGGGGCCGGGCTTTGGCACGACACCGATTTTTACACCGCTTTTGAAGAGGAATTCGGCGCCGTGTTCGTCTGGTCCATGTACCTCGCCTTCGGACCCGACGGCTATATCCGCTACGGCCTGGAAGACCCGCTGCTGGCGCTCGCCAGCCGTACCGTCAGCATGAACGAGCAGTTGCACAACCCGCCTTGGGCCAATGAGTGGATCGTCCACCAGGCTCGGCGCCAGAGAATCGATGCCGCGCTTGTGCTCACTCCTCTGGGAACAAAGCCGGCGGCCACGGGGAACCGTTTTATTGAACGCGCCCTCGAGGACGCCGGAATTCCCGTGCTTCGGGTCGTTGCCGACATGGTGGATGCCCGGGGCTGGGATCCCGAAGGGATGCGCCGGAGAGTGTCTGAATTTCTGACCCTTCGTGTCCAGGCCACCTGACCCGTTGACAGGCATACTGGATTCGG
>Ga0209723_1000515_pt1 | contig 71226 bp, 47 predicted proteins | sample BiotimSIPDNA_2_FD_185750 | JGI IMG/M metagenome (GOLD analysis project Ga0209723, IMG submission 185750) | Anaerobic biogas reactor microbial communites from Washington, USA - Biogas_R2 time_0 SIP DNA (SPAdes) (version 2) | ecosystem: Engineered > Bioreactor > Anaerobic > Unclassified | place... | reverse complement strand
CAGGAGTATATAGACAAGGTAAAGAGGATGTGGTTATCCTATGCAGGTGAATCACATTCGTATGCTGTCAGAGCGGGGTTGAACTATCTTGAGGCCATTGACAGCAAGTATCAGGTTACCACACTAGAGGGTGGAACTCCTACGAGTTATAGTGATAAGTATTTAAGGGCCAGTTGTGCGATGTGGGGAGATTATTCCCATAGTACTGGGTGGATCTATGGCTATGGCGAAGAGGACTGGTTTACCAATGCGACAGCAGTAACAAGGACAAAAGCCGGGATAGCCTATTGTCATGAGCATAATTTAACGATCAGTGCCCTGGGATTTGGATGGTGCAGTGACATGATGTATGGAGATATCAGGAGCAGCTCGGTTGATCCGGAGTATGGGTTTTACTGGTATGGAGTGACGAAGGAGGGTCCGGATGGCAACCGGTGCTGGGGATTGGATGATAGTGATAATGCCATCACAGGTAACAGTGTCAATATGAATACGTATTTGCGGGCCACGCAGGAGTATATTGATTATTGCAGGGTGAACAGTATACCGACGGCAGTATTTTTTACGACGGGCACTGTAGATCCCACTTTTGGTGATTACACTCATGAGCGGGGCTATCAGTCATACATCAAGAATGAGTATATCAGGGATTATGTCAGGGGGGACGAAACGAGGATACTGTTTGACTATGCAGACATACTATGTTATGATGATAACGGGGAGATGACATCGGCGTCATGGAACGGTCATACCTTTCCCTATATTACGTCATCGAATCTAGGAGATGCGGACATAGGACACATTGGTGAGGAGGGCTCGATAAGACTGGCCAAGGCGATGTGGTGGATGCTTGCAAGATTGGCTGGTTGGGATGGGGGATTAGGATCAGTGCCTGTAGAGAGCATTTCAGTTACCGGGGCCGGAGGAGCGACAACGATTTCTCAGGATAATGGCACACTGGCCCTGACGGCAACAGTGCTTCCGACGAACGCAACGACCAAAACGGTTACATGGAGTATCATCAGTGGTACTGGTCAGGCAACGATCAACTCCTCCGGGGTAGTTACAGCAGTGTCGAATGGGACAGTGACTGCCAGAGCCACTGCGAATGACGGCAGCGGGGTATATGGACAGCTGGTCATTACAATCAGTGGTCAGGTCATACCAGTCACAGGCATAACAGTTGCCGGGGCCGGAGGTGCTGCAACAATCTCACAGGATAACGGTACACTTGCCCTGACGGCAACGGTTTCGCCATCGGATGCTACCAACAAGTCGGTTACATGGAGTATCATTAATGGCACAGGTCAGGCAACGATCAACTCATCCGGAGTAGTTGCGGCAGTGTCTAATGGAACTGTTACGGCCCGAGCGACTGCCAATGATGGCAGCGGGGTGTATGGCCAGCTGGTCATTACCATCAGTGGTCAGGTTATCCCGGTCACCGGGATTACTGTTACTGGCGCCGGAGGTGCTGCAACAATCTCACAGGATAACGGTACACTTGCCCTGACGGCAACAGTCTCGCCATCTGATGCTACCAACAAGTCAGTTACATGGAGTATTATCAATGGTACAGGTCAGGCAACGATCAACTCCTCCGGAGTAGTTACGGCAGTGTCTAATGGAACTGTGACTGCCAGGGCCACTGCGAATGACGGCAGCGGGGTATATGGACAGTTGGTGATCACCATCAGTAACCAGGTGATCCCGGTTACTGGTATTATAGTTACAGGTGCGGGAGGATCATCAACTATTTCATCTGACAATGGCCAGCTTCAGCTTAGTGCTGCAGTTCTGCCATCCAATGCAACAGACAAGACAGTCACCTGGTCAATCATCAATGGTACAGGCCAGGCTACCATAAATACGACTGGTCTTGTGACAGCAGTTACAAGTGGCACAGTTACCGCAAGGGCAACCGCGAATGATGGCAGCGGGGTATATGGGCAATTGGTCATCACCATCAGTGTTCAGGTCATCCCGGTTACTAGTATCACGGTCACAGGTGCCGCAGGTGCGACAACCATTACTCAAGATAACGGTACACTTGCCCTGACGGCAGCGGTGCTTCCAACTAATGCAACTACCAGGACTGTTACATGGAGTATCATCAATGGCACAGGTCAGGCAACGATCAACTCATCTGGGGTGGTTACAGCAGTGTCAAACGGAACTGTGACTGCCCGGGCTACTGCCAATGATGGCAGCGGTGTATATGGACAGTTGGTCATCACCATCAGTAACCAGGTGATCCCGGTTACTGGTATTACAGTTACAGGTGCGGGAGGATCATCAACTATTTCATCTGACAATGGCCAGCTTCAGCTTAGCGCTGCAGTTCTGCCATCCAATGCAACAGACAAGACAGTCACCTGGTCAATCATCAATGGTACAGGCCAGGCGACGATCAATGCCACAGGACTCGTGACAGCCGTTGCAGGCGGAACTGTTACGGCCCGAGCCACTGCAAATGATGGCAGCGGTGTATATGGACAGTTGGTCATCACCATCAGTGATCAAACCATCTCGGTTACCGGTATTACGGTTACTGGTGCCGGGGGAGCAACAACAATTTCACAGGATAACGGCACACTTGCCCTTACAGCAACAGTCTCGCCATCGGATGCTACCAACAAGTCGGTTACCTGGAGTATCATCAATGGCACCGGTCAGGCGACCATTAACTCATCCGGAGTGGTTACGGCAGTGTCAAACGGAACTGTGACTGCCAGGGCTACTGCGAATGACGGCAGCGGTATATACGGTCAGCTGATCATTACCATCAGTGGTCAGTCTGTCCCGGTAACAAAGATAAATGTTGCGGCGGCAAAGGGTGAACCTGTAATCAGCACTGACAACGGAACACTGCAACTATCTGTGACAATAACTCCAGCAAATGCAACAATCCAGACCGTTACGTGGTCGGTAATCAATGGCACCGGAGAGGCGTCAGTAAATGCGACAGGACTGGTAACCGCTATTGCTAATGGTACAGTGGTGGTCAGAGCTACTGCCAACGACGGTTCAGGAGTCTTTGGCGAACTGGCTATCTCAATTGTCAATCAGGTTGTCTTGGCAACAGGAATTACAATTGCCGGTGAAGGTGGTGTCACCACTATAAGCACTAATGACGGTACGCTGAAGCTGATTGCTACAGTGGTGCCTACAAATGCTACAAACAAATCAGTCACATGGTCTTTATTCAGCGGAAACGGCCATGCAGATATAAGTGAAGATGGTCTCCTGACCGCCAGATCAAACGGGCAGGTAGGTGTCCGGGCAATGGCAAACGATGGAAGCAATATCTATGGCCAGATTGAGATAACCATAACAAACCAGATAGTATCTGTTGCATCAATAAAAGTAAAGGTAAAAACCAAGTCCTCCAGCACTGCCACTGTGAATGGACAACTGGAGCTTGAGGCAGAAATTTTCCCTGAAGAAGCTACAGATAAGGATGTGCTTTGGTCAGTTGAAAACGGGACCGGTGAAGCTATTATTTCCGATGATGGGATTCTAACCGGCGTCGCTCCCGGGGAGGTGACCGTGGTTGCTTCATCTCTCGACGGATCAGGAGTTACAGGAGAACTGGCAATTACAATAAACCTGGTTGAATCTATTAAGATCTGGCATAACAGGTACGAAATAATTATACAGGTCCCCGATCAGATTATTCCTGCAAAGGCAAGTTTGCACAACCTTTACGGCTCGCATATAGAGACCAGGGTTATTGATACAACTGAATGCATCTTTGATATATCAGGCTTAATGCCGGGTGTCTATATTGTTTCAGTATATAATGCTATAGTGCAGGATGCTGCCAAGATCATGATTCCCTATTAAGAAGGATTTCAGGATGTTGATGATTTAGTCAAAGACGAGAAGGTCTTTCCCAATAGAACCTTTCAGGTAAAAACACAATCAAAGCTTTGGACTATTCAAACGGATGCTCCCTGCAGAAATCCGGACGGTAGTTTTTATGGGATGCGGAGTCCTGGAGCCAGCCGCGGGTGAAGCCGAGGGAATGAAACGCATCAATGACGGCCTCGTACTCTTTGCGGGTGACAGGACGATGGAGCGATGTGCGTCCCGACATTTCATGTACGGGATTGATCCTGCAACTGCGTAGCAGGTTCAAATTTGCGTTGTGCGATTTTCGATTTTTCTCCTCTTTTCTGGTGCCGGTATAGGTGAATGCAAGATTGTCCGGAGGATAATACTGGGACATGACGGAGAGGTGCAGGTGGGGCGATAAATGCTCAGCTATTAATTGCAGCACCCCGAGGCTGTTGTCAGTAAACCCGGGAAGTACAAGGTGACGGATGATTATCCCACGGCGGGCGATTCCGCGATCATCAGTGTGCAGGGTGGTGCCCACCTGATGAACCATCTCTTTCAGCGAGGCCAGTGCATAACGGCTGTAACCAGGGGCCTCTGAAAGTACCTCGGCCAGATCGTCGTCAGAGTATTTAAAATCAGGGAGCCAGACATCAACAATCCCCTCAAGTGAGAGTATGGTTTGCGGCAGTTCGTAACCGTTTGTATTATAGACTATTGTTGGCGACAGTCCTCGCCTCCTGAGCTCTTCCACTATGGATACCATCTGAACCACGAAATGCGTGGGTGAGACGAATCCGAGGTTATTTTCCGAAAGTGGAAGGAGGGCAGCAATTGCATCGCACACCTCGTCGAGACTCATCACTGTTCCCTGTGTACCGCGACAGGAGATCTCCCAGTTCTGGCAATAGATACAATGCATGTTGCACGAGGGGAAGAATACGTTAACAATCCCCTTTTCCCCGGACAGGGGCGGCTCCTCACCCCGGTGCAGGACGATGGAGGAGACATGTATCCTGTCGTCCATGCGGCACCAGCCGGTCGTCACTGAGCGGTCGGCGTTGCAGAGGCGGGGGCAGAGGTTACAAAGTTTCAAGGCCCCGACACTTCGTGTGCGGGGTTTCGTCGCGTTGCTCCTCAATCTGAAGGTCTGGCCGCCTTTGGCGGCTGTCGTGCTGTCGTGCTGTCGTGCGGTCATGCAGTCTTCCGGTCAGGGTGTCAGGGTTCCAATCAGGGTGGCTGAGGTTGAGCGGGTGATGGTGACGTTGACATAGTTGCCGGGCCGTACGTCCGAGGCCTGAAATACCACCACCTTATTTCCTGAGGTGCGGCCCATCATTGCACCGGCGGGTTTCTTTGCCGGTCCTTCAACCAGAACCTCAAGGGTTCGTCCGATATCCGCTTTCTTACTGACCGCAGAAAGCTCATTCTGCAAGGCGATGATCTCATTCAGCCTTCGCGTCTTGACCTCATCCGGCACGTCATCCTTCATATGTCGCGAGGCTTTTGTGCCGGGTCGTTCCGAGTATTTAAACATATAGGCGAAGTCGAAACCCACCTCTTGCATCAGGCTGAGGGTCTCCCGGTGTTCCTCCTCTGTCTCTCCGCAGAAACCTGTGATGATATCTGTAGACAAAGCACATCCCGGCAGGATACGGTTGATTGCGGCTATCCGGTCCAGATACCATTCCCGCGTATAGTTCCTGTTCATCCGCTTCAATACGCTGCTGCTTCCGCTCTGCACCGGCAGATGAATGTGCCTGCAGATGTTCTCATGCTCTGCCATGGCCTCCAGGACATCATCGGAAAGATCCTTCGGGTGCGAGGTTGAATAGCGTACGCGCAACTGCGGATCAACAGTGGCAACCATCCCCAGCAGCTCCGCGAAACCGATCGGGCTGCTGCCATACTCCCAGGAGTAGGAGTTAACGTTCTGTCCCAGAAGGGTCACTTCGCGAAAGCCCTGATCAAAAGCCTCCCGTGCTTCGCGCACTATCGTCTCCGGATCGCGGCTTCGCTCTGCGCCACGCACATATGGCACCACGCAGTATGCGCACATATTATTGCAGCCGCGCATGATTGAGATGAATGCCGAGACGCCATTACTCTCAAGGCGCACAGGCGCGATGTCCGCATAGGTCTCCTCGCGGGAGAGGAGCACGTTGACAGCCGCATGACCCGTGGCAGCGGTCTCCACCAGCATCGGCAGATCGCGATAGGCATCCGGCCCGATAACCATATCAACCATCTTGTTGCTCTCGAGGAGCTTTTCTTTCAGTCGCTCCGCCATGCACCCGAGCACGCCCACAATCACCTGCGGGCGTTTCTTTTTTTGTGCCCTGAACAGATCGAGGCGGCCCCAGACGCGCTGCTCGGCATTCTCGCGGATGGAGCAGGTGTTAACGAGGATGATGTCGGCTTGTGTTATCTCCCTGACGGGGAGGTAGCCGGCATCGGCAAGGACGGATGCAACAACCTCGCTGTCAGCGACATTCATCTGACAGCCGTAGGTCTCTATGTAGTATGTTTTTGGCATAATCGGGGCAAAGGTAGGAAAAAGGTCTGAAGGTCAGAAGGTCTGAAGGTCTGATGTCTGAAGGCCCCGACACTTTGTGTGCGGGGTTTCGTCGCGTTGCTCCTCAATCTGACGGCCCCGACACTTTGTGTGCGGGGTTTCGTCGCGTTGCTCCTCAATCTGAAGGCCCCGACACTTTGTGTGCGGGGTTTCGTCGCGTTGCTCCTCAACTTGCGGTCAGCAGATACCTCCCTGATTGCAGATTGCAGGAATTGTATATTTTTGCCTGAAGCAAAAAATAAATTCATATGTCAGGTCACAATAAATGGTCAACCATCAAGCGCAAGAAGGGGGCGGCCGACGCAAAGAGAGGGAAGATCTTTACGAAGATCATAAAGGAAATAATGATCTCAGTACGTGAGGGTGGCGCTGACCCGGCGGGTAACGCGCGACTGAGACTGGCGATACAGAACGCCAAGGGCGCGAATATGCCCAAGGACAATATCGAAAGAGCTATCAAAAAAGCCGGCGGCTCCGAGGCCGAGGCCTACCACGAGATTACCTACGAGGGCTATGGCCCGAACGGCATCGCCGTTTTCGTAGAGGGACTCACCGACAACACCAACCGCACACTGTCAAGCGTAAGGTTCATATTTGGTAAATACAACGGGGCCCTCGGGCCGAACGGATCGCTGACGTTCTTGTTTGACCGTAAGGGGGTCTTTACCATCAACACCGAAGATGTGAAGGGAAAAGATATGGAGAGCCTCGAGCTCGAACTGATTGACGCCGGGGCTGAGGAGATAGAGATGGATGACGAAATGATAACCGTCACCTGCGCTATGGACGATTTCGGGAGTCTCAACCGCAAGCTGGAGGAGATGGATATCGAACCTGATGAGGCTATGCTCAAGCGTGTGCCGAAGGAGACGAAGATGCTCGATGTGGAGTCGGCGCGCAAGGTGATGAGGCTCATTGAGGCGCTGGAGGACGATGATGATGTGCAGGCGGTCTATCATAACCTCGAGATCACAGATGAGCTGGCGGAAGCGCTGGAGGAGTAGCTTTAATCAGAGAACCAGTAAGCTGGCGGAAGCGCTGGAGGAGTAGAGACTGTCCTGTCAGGGTTTGGAATAATTATTGCGTTAGACATCTCACAAAAACAGTTGTATATTTGTCGCATGAGATCAACGAGGAGAGACCTGATGAGATCACTGAGGATCCCACGCCCGGGCAGGCGCAGCAAATCAAGTATGAGATCGCTTTTGCTTGCCGCGATATTTACCCTCTTCCTGCCGCTGTCGCTGACGGCACAGAGAGGCCTTGGCGTTGAGGAGCTCATGAATGACGGCAGGCCCCGTTATATGGCCGAACGCCTCATCATCCACCAGGATCCGGCAATAGATACCCTCATGAGCAGGCACATCCTGATGAACGCCTCAAGAGAGGGTGTCGACGGATGGCGCATACAGATCTACCGCGGAGGTCATCGCACAGCGAACGAAGACTCCAACAGGGTCCGCGCCCGCTTCATGGAAGATTATCCTGATATACAGACATATCGCACCTTCGACAGGCCCAACTGGTTCAAGGTCAAGGTGGGCGATTTCCGCACACGCGAGGAGGCCGCAAAAGTCTTCTTCGACATTGTCAGCAAGTACCCTGATGCCTATCTTATCAGGGACGTGATAGCCTTTAAAAACCCGGCAAGGTAAGATGAGCGAGAGCATAAAGCACGAATGCGGGATTGCACTTATACGACTGCTGCGCCCCGCAGGATACTACATTGATAAGTACGGATCATGGGATTACAGCCTGCGCAAGATGTACCTCATGATGGAGAAGCAGCATAACCGCGGCCAGGACGGGGCAGGACTGGCAGGGATACGCATAGGCGCGAAGCCGGGGACGCGTTATATCCACCGTCAGCGCTCCAACTCGGCGAACCCGATAAAGGAGGTCTTTGACCGCATCTACCCGGAGATAGAGCAGAATCCCTGCGATGTGTGGCTCGGGCACCTGCGCTACGGCACCTACGGGAACTACAACATCGATTATGTCCACCCCGTCACCCGTGAGAACAACTGGCGCTCCCGCAGCCTCGTCATGGCCGGCAACTTCAACCTGACCAACATGGAGGTGATCTTTAACCAGCTCCTCGAGATAGGCCAGAACCCGGTAGATTTCTCTGACACCATCACCATCCTTGAGAACGTCGGTCATTTTCTTGATGAGGAGGTTGAGCGCCTCTACCGCCTCCACAGGGAGCAGGGCCTCACCAAACGCGAGATCTCCCCGATAATTGAGAAGGAGATCGATGTGGCAGGTGTTTTAAGGAGCGCCGCAAAGCGATGGGACGGCGGTTACGTCATGGCCGGCATGCTCGGTCATGGCGATGCGTTCGTGCTCCGCGATCCCGCCGGGATCAGACCTGCCTTCTGGTACGCCGATGACGAGGTGGTGGTGGCTGCCTCGGAGCGACCTGTGATACAGACCGTATTCGATATAAGGACTGACAAAATCAACGAGCTTGATCCGGGCAAGGCACTGATAATAAAAGCTTCAGGCGATTATTCTTTGCAGGAGGTGCTTCCCGCAACGGCCCCGGCGAAATGCTCGTTTGAGAGAATCTATTTCTCGCGAGGAACGGACAAGCACATCTACCGCGAGCGCAAGAAACTGGGCGAGACCCTCACCGAACCGGTGCTGGCGGCCGTGAACCACGATCTGAAAAATACGGTCTTCTCATATATCCCCAACACTGCCGAGAGCGCATTCTACGGGCTGATAGAGGGTGTAGACAAGTGGCTCAACAACCGCAAGCGCCAGGCAATTCTGAAAAAGAGTGATGCCATCACTGTTGCCGACTTCGAGCGGATCATGGATGTTAGGCCCCGAATAGAGAAGATAGCTGTCAAGGATATCAAGCTGCGGACATTCATTACCGAGGACCGTAGCAGGGATGACCTCGTGGCTCACGTTTATGACGTCACCTACGGGATCATCAGGCGAGGTAAGGATAACCTTGTGGTCATTGACGATTCTATTGTACGCGGTACTACACTGAAGGAGAGCATTATACGCATCCTCGACAGGCTTGATCCGGCAAAAATAGTCATTGTATCCTCCTCACCACAGATACGCTACCCTGACTGCTATGGGATTGACATGGCGAAGCTGGGCGATTTCATCGCATTCCGTGCGGCTGTGGAGTTGTTGAAGCAGAGCGGCAGCGGGGAGGTGATCAGGGAAGTGCACTCCAAGGCCCTGGAAGAGCTGAATAAGCCTGATGCTGAGATGGCCAACGTGGTGAAGGAGATATATGCTCCATTCAGTGACAACGAGATCTCGAGGCAGATTGCGGTGATGCTGAAGACCCCGGAGATAAAGGCGGACCTGGAGATAGTGTTTCAATCTGTTGAGGGTTTGCACAAGGCTTGTCCGGGTCACACCGGCGACTGGTACTTTACCGGCAACTACCCCACTCCCGGTGGTAACAGGGTGGTTAACAGGGCATTTGTAAACTATCTTGATGGAATTAATGAAAGAGCGTATTAGCAGTCAGCAGTTGGCAGTACCAGTAGGCAGTCATATCAGGCAATAGGCAAGAGGCATTAGGCAATAGTGTTGACAACAGTAGCTCGTAGAGTTTAAAGCATTGTAGAACAGGATGTTGTAGATGAAGATGGTCGTAGACCATCAGGAATTGTAGAAGCATGCCCCCACCCACCCACCCACCCCGGGGTCAGGGTTATATAATTCTTCCACCTCTACGAGGTGGAGCCTGCTGCCGTAAAGCATTGTAGAACAGGATGTTGTAGGTGGAGATGGTCGTAGACCATCAAGAATTGTAAAAGAGTATCAACGCCCTACTGAGAAATGTCAAAATCCTCCCTGTACGAGGCCAGGTGGCGGTTGATTTTCTCAATGTAGATGTCTCGCACAGTGATCATTATACCGGTCTCCTCCACATTGCCGAAGTGGTGGTTTATGAACGTGCCAAAACACTTCATCGTGGGTGAGAGGTTCATATAGGCATTGATCAGCGGAGGGATGTTCTCTCCAAGCCTCCGCACCTCCTGTGAGAGGATCTTCAGATTATCCCTGAAATGCTTCCCGACAAAAATCCTTTCCATCTCCTCCCGGTTGATGTCTATGAATATCGGATCATCCGGTACTGCCAGCCTGTCGGGATCGGGGAAATATTTCAGCATGAAATAGAGGATCATGTTGCGGGCCTTTACGTTGTAATGAGTGTACATTGTGACTTTCCCGAACAGGTATCGTATCTGTCTGTGGTCTATGATGATAGCTCCCAGTCCGTCCCACAGGTTATCAAGGGAGAAAAGGCTCTTACGGCCCATGGCGGCGCTCTGGTATTCCGGCCTGACGAATGACCGTCCCAGCTCCATGGTGTGTGGAAGGTATTTCTTGATGAATTTTCTGGAGAAGGTAAAATATGACGACGAGGCGAACCGGTCAACGGTAAAATCCTTCTCCTTGTGTTCGGGGAAGATGAACCTGTATCCGCCTATTATCTCGCGGTTGTCGGGATCCCATATGATAAGCTGTTTCTGGGGGTGATCCGGATCGAGGTCATACTCGTCGAGATCAAGCGATTTGCCCGTGCCGCCGCCGGCGTGCCTGAAGGTCAGTTCACGGATGCGGCCGATCTCGTGCATCAGCAGCGGAGAGCTGTGATGGTCAAAGATATAGACCTCGTTGTTGGCGTTGTTCGTTTTCCTCAGGTAGCCTATCCTGGCGAGCTCGGCAGCCAGATCTTCCACAGGGACAGCCTCGCCAAGAGGCTCCTCATGCCCGGTAACTGTTTCCTTATCCACGGAGAGATAAAATTGACGACTAAAAGTAAGAAATTATCATCAACCCGCTGTAAAACTTTTCGGCAAATTATAAGTCATTTCGCGGACCATCTCTGTCCACTCCCTGGGGGTTTTCGACCTGTCGAAGGTCTGCCAGGGGATGGGTTTGCCGAAGTAAACATCTATCTTTTTGCCTTTCTGTTTGAACATCTCATCGGCCAGATAGAGCATTTCGATATTCATTTTCAGCCCGATGCGAGTCCTGAAATTCGCGAGGTTATAGAAGAAACGGCTGTTTCGCCCTGCGAAGTAACAGGGAACAACATCGCGCTGGTGCTGTATCGCTTTAACAATAAAGCTCTTCTGCCAGGGGAGGTCGGTGATCACCCCTTTGATTTTTCTTGAGCATATCCCTGCGGGGAAGTTAAGGAGCTGATAGTCTGAGGTATAGGCCTCCTCCATCTGTTTGGCGGCATCACGGCCGAAGGTGCCTATCTTGTTTACGGGGAGGAAAATGCCCTTATAGTTGTCGACGTACAGGAGGATGTCGTTGACGGGGAATTTTATTGCCGGGAAGTGTTTGGTGAGTTCGCTCATGAAGACCATGCCGTCGAGGCCGCCGAGGGGGTGGTTTGAGACGAAGATGTTTCTGCCGCCTTTGGGCAAGTTCTCCACGCCGTGGGCATGGTATGTGATGCCCATGAATCCGAGTGCGGCGTCATTGAATTCGGCATCATAGAGGTGGCCGAAGTTGCGGAGGATCTCGTTTATGTCGTCCTGGTGGACAATGCGTTTGAGGTACCGTATCACGAAGCCGGGGAGGAGCCTGCTTATCTTCGGGTTCTTGTCTGCCAGGATTTTCTCTACGTCTACCTGGAGTGGCTGTTTGGGTTGTTCCATTGGTTGCTGAATGCGAATGCAAAGATAACACGACCAGTTACAATTCTTAATCGTCTACGACGATTTATGGGTTTTGGGTCTGGTTTTACAATTCTTTATCCGCTACGCGGATATGTTTGTCTCAGGCAGTCAGATAACCTGCCCTGATGATGAAGGTCGCAGACCTTCATCATCAGGGCAGTAGACTAATGGATAGAGAAGGTCGTAGACCTTCAGGAATTGTAGATGGCCATGAAATACCACAAAGATCGTCGTAGACGATCAAGAATTGTAGAAGGTCGTAGACCTTCAGGAATTGTAGGGCAGTATATTGATGGATAGAGAAGGTCGTAGACCTTCAGGAATTGTAGATGGCCATGAAATACCACAAAGATCGTCGTAGACGATCAAGAATTGTAGAAGGCACCCCAATCCCCACCCACCCGCCCATTTGTTGCGGGACCCCAGGCCTATACAATTCTGTAACCGCCACGCGGATTCGTTTGTTGACGATGATCCCATAATAACCACCAATGGTGAAGGTCGTAGACCTTCAAGAATTGTTGAACTGTGCCGGGTCGGGATTCCGTCATAATGATATTATATTTACCCGCGCAAAAAGGCAAAACATGGATATTAAACTGAGAGACACCTTCATTAAAAAATGGAATAAATATTTCGGCGAGGCCGAACTACCTATAACCTTCTATTACACACTGTCTGACAGTAATGCCGAGTGGGCCGAAAAACCCCGGGGATGGAGCTGCATCATCTGTGAGCTGGCGAAAGTGAGAAAGGGCAGGTCGCTGATGTATAATGCCGAGAGAATAACATGTGGCGGAGGTAAGAGATACCTTGGCTATACTGACAAAATGCGCCCGGGATTTGAGCATTTCCTTTCATGCGGAAACGAGAAGATCGAAGGGGAGAGATACCTGCGAACACCCGAACTGGTGAGGGAGTTCATGAAATCGCAAAAAACACTGGCCGTGTCAAACATGAACCTGGTATTCAAGAGATGGGACAAGCTGGAGAAGTATGACGAGCCGGATGTAGTTGTTTTCTTTGCCACCCCCGATGTGCTGGCAGGCCTGTTCACCCTGGCCAATTTCGACCAGTCGGAGCCGAACGGGACGTATACGCCGTTTGGATCCGGATGCAGTACCATAATCCATTATCCTTATCTCGAGGGTGTTACGGAGAGGCAGAGGGCGGTGATCGGCATGTTTGACCCGTCGGCGCGCAAATGCGTGGAGGCCAATGAGATCTCCTTCGCGGTGCCTGTGGCGAGGTTCGAAAGGATGGTGGGGTACATGGATGAAAGTTTCCTGATCACGGACACGTGGTCGACTGTGAAGAAACGCCTGTGAGTCGGGGACAATTCTTGATCGTCTACGACGATAAATGGTTTCGTGCAATCATTTGCAATTCCTGATCGTCTGCGGCGAGGGGTTTCGCGTAGCGGATAAAGCATTGTAGCGCCGCAACCCCCTCATGTGCGGATACTCGTAGAACATCAAGCATTGTAGCGCCGCAACCCCCTCATGTGCGGATGCTCGTAGAGCATCAAGCATTGTAGCGCCGCAGCCCCCTCATGTGCGGATGCTCGTAGAGCATCAAGCATTGTAGCGCCGCAGCCCCTCATATGTGGATGCTCGTAGAGCGTCAAGCATTGTAGCGCCGCAACCCCCTCATGTGCGGATGCTCGTAGAGCATCAAGCATTGTAGCGCCGCAGCCCCCTCATGTGCGGATGCTCGTAGAGCATCAAGCATTGTAACACAGCGAGTTACAATCCCTTGAAAATTCCACCCCCGCCATGCAATAATCCCTCCCATCTCAAAGTTTTCAACAATAGTGAAGAAAAATGGAGAAAAGTGGAGTAAAGTGGGAAAATTATTTCTACTTTAGCCCTTCGAAACAACAACTGTGATGGCCACATTTATCGGCGATTATTCATGCAGGCTTGATGCCAAGGGAAGGGTAATCCTCCCCGCCGCGTTCAAGAAACAGATGCCACCGGCAGCTGAAGATCGCTTTGTGGTCAGAAAAGATATCTTCGAAGGGTGCCTTGTCCTTTACCCTATTGACGACTGGAACAGGCAGCTCGAGAAGATCCGCAGCAGGATCAACCCATACAACAGGGAGCACAATATCTTTCTCCGCAATTTCTTCAAGGGTACCGCCGAAGTGTCACTTGACAGCAGCAACAGGCTGCTTATCCCAAAGCGCCTCCTTGACCTTGCCGGAATACAGAAAGATGTTGTTCTGGCCGGGCAGGACGGTCGCATAGAGATGTGGGCTGAGGAGGTATACGCCCGTATTGACATGCCTTCCGACGACTTCGCCAACCTGGCGGAGAAACTGCTTGGCAATCCCGATACAGGCTCAGCATAATGGTTATATATCATCTCCCGGCGTTGCTCAACGAAAGCATTGCAGGGCTCAACCTCAGGCCCGAAGGGATTTATGTCGACGTAACTTTTGGTGGCGGGGGCCATTCACGTGCCATTCTCGAAAAACTCACCACAGGCAGGCTGATAGCATTTGACCAGGATGCTGATGCTGCCGCGAACGTCATCAATGACGAACGGTTCACCCTCCTCAACCAGAACTTCAGGTACCTGAAGAACAACCTTCGTTACATCGGCATTGACGCCATCGACGGGTTGATAGCCGACCTGGGGGTGTCATTCCACCAGTTTGACGAGCAGGAGCGGGGTTTCTCGTTTCGCGGTGACGCCGAGCTTGATATGCGAATGAACAGGCAGGCGCCGGTGAAGGCATCGGATATTCTCAGGACCTATGATGAGGAGAAGCTGGCCGGTATTTTTTACAACTACGGTGAGCTGACCACCTCGAGGAAGCTGGCGGCGGCCATAGTGAAGGCAAGGGCGGTGAAACCGGTGACAACAGTCGGTGATCTCACTGCAGCCCTCAGCGGTCTGGTACCGCCAAGAGAGGAAAACAAGTTCTGGGCGCGACTGTTTCAGTCGCTCCGCATTGAGGTGAACAGCGAGCTTGATGCACTGAAGGAGATGCTGACACAGGCGCTGCAGGTGCTGAAGCCGGGCGGAAGGATGGCAGTGATAACCTATCACTCTCTTGAGGACAGGCTGGTAAAGAATTTCTTCCGTGCCGGCAACTTCGAGGGTGAGAGTGAGAAGGATTTTTACGGGAATGTGAGTACCCCTCTCAGGGCTGTGAACCGCAAGGTGATCGTCCCGTCAGAGGAGGAGATAAGGAATAACAGCCGCGCACGCAGTGCCAGGCTCAGGATAGCGGAGAAGAATTGAGTTTGATGGACGAGCAGAGAGAAACAAAGAAAAAAGGCTCAGGCCGCAAGGGCAAGAGCAGTATCCTCAAAGGCCTTATCAGTGGCACAGTGATCTCTGACAGTCTCATATTGAAAGACATCAGGTACTCGGGGCTGATACTGCTGCTGGCTATCATGTTCATTGCCAACAGGTTTAATGCCGAGCGGGTGGAGCGTGAGATAGCCGTCCTGGAGCAGGAGGTGAGGGATCTGCGCGCTGAGTCGCTCTCCGTCTCAGCCGATCTGGGGAGTGTGAGCCGCCAGAGTGAGATAACTGAGCTGGTGAAGGAACGGGGCCTGGGCCTCGAGGAGCTACGTGAGCCTCCATACAGGATTGTGGTTAATGAATAACCCGCAGCATCAATTGGAATCATAAACAGACATAAGCGCAAGAAATAGTACAGATAACAAACCAGAAAAACTCCAGCCACTTCAACCAGAAAAACTCCAGCCACTTCAACCAGAAAAACACCAGTCACCGCAACCCGCACAGCCACATTAAACTGACCTATGAAGAAGACGAACAAACCAAAAGACCAGATCCTTGCCCGTACCGGGGTCATATACGGTATCGTGGTAGTGATGGCTCTTGCCGTCTTCGTCCGGATCATTTTCCTCCAGTTCGTACAGTCAGACAAGTGGGCGGCCATGGCAGACAAGATCGTCTTCCGCCGCAATGTTGACAGAGCCGGCCGCGGCGATATCCTCTCCGATGACGGCCGCATACTGGCCAGCTCCGTGCCGTATTACACCGTTTACATGGACACCCGCAGCTCGGGCATGGCTGACACCACCTGGGCCAACGGCATCAGCGGCCTCAGCAGGGGCCTCTCGCAGTATGTAGGGGTCAACAGCCCGGAAGGGTGGAAAAACGTTCTTACCAACGCACGCAGGCGCGGCGACAGGTACTATCTTATCAAGCGTCATGTCAGCTACGAGACCCTCACCCATCTCAAGCAACTGCCCATCTTCAGGCACGGCAAGTTCAGGGGAGGACTGATCTACCAGCCTGAGAACAGGCGAATCATGCCCAACGGTCTTCTCGCAAGACGAACAATAGGCTACATCACCGAAGACACGCTTGCCAACATTGTCGGCATCGAGGGATCCTTCAACAGTTACCTCGCCGGGAAGGACGGGATGAAGGTGCAGCAGAGACTCACGGGAGGGGCATGGATCGATGTCGATAACCTCGAGACCGTGCATGCCCGTCCGGGATACAACGTGGTTACCACCATTGATCTTGACCTGCAGGATGCTACCGAGAACGCCCTCTACAAGCAGCTCGTGAAGCATAAAGCTCACCACGGGTGTGCTGTGGTAATGGAAGTGAAGACCGGAGATATCAAGGCTATAGCCAACCTCGAGATCGGTTCTGACGGCAGGTATCACGAGACATATAATTACGCCGTTGGCGAAAGCACCGAGCCCGGCTCCACCTTCAAGCTGATGTCAATGATAGCAGCCCTGGAGGACGGCGTCATTGATCTGCATGATACAATAAACACCGGCGACGGCACTGTGAAATACTATGACAAGGTCATACGTGATCATGAGGAGAAGGGCCTGGGCAAGATCACCGCCCGCGAAGTCTTTGAGCACTCCTCTAATGTAGGCACCGCCAAAATCGTTTACGAAAGCTACAAGGACAATCCCCGCCGTTATGTTGACCGCCTCTACTCAATGCAGCTCAACAAGCCGCTGGGGTTGCAGATCAAGGGCGAAGGGAAGCCTGTTATCCGTGCGCCGGGCGACAAGCTCTGGTCAGGCATCTCGCTGCCAATGATGTCACACGGCTATGAGGTGCAGATGACCCCGCTGCAGATACTGACCTTTTACAATGCCGTAGCCAACGGCGGGAAGATGGTCAAGCCCAGGTTCGTCACCGAGGTGCGCGACGGCAATCGCCTGGTCAAATCGTTTGGCACCGAGGTAATCACCAATGCCATCTGTTCGCGTTCAACCATCCGCAAGGCACAGTCGCTCCTTGAGGGGGTGGTTGAGAGCGGTACGGCGAAGAACCTTAAGAACAGCAATTATAAGATCGCCGGCAAGACCGGCACGGCACAGATAGCCAACCTGAAGCATGGCTACCGGAGCGGCTCGCGCATATCATACCAGGCCTCGTTTGTGGGCTATTTCCCCGCTGATGATCCGCTCTACTCCTGCATAGTGGTGGTCAACGCACCCTCGAACTGGGTTTATTACGGCAATGTGGTGTCCGGTCCCGTCTTCAAGGAGATAGCCGACAAGGTGTATGCAGGCAATTTCTATCGTGAGCTGCAGGCACTCAATCCTGACGCCGAAGAGAAGGTCACCCTGCGCGAAGCATCGCATGAGGTTGAAACAAAAGACCTTACTCTGGCCGAAGGTGTAATGCCAAATGTTGTTGGCATGGGCTTGCGTGACGCGATGTACATGCTTGAGAACAGCGGACTGAGAGTGAATTATTCCGGTCGCGGTAAGGTGGTCAGGCAGTCGCCCCGGCCGGGAGTGAAGATATCAAGAGGGGCCACCGTGGCTATTGAACTGAGAATGAAGTGATGAAGGCACTGGGAGACATACTGAAGGATCTGCGTGTGACATACATCTATGGCGATGAGGACAAGCTCATCACCGGTGTCACGGCTGACTCACGTGAGGTTGGACAGGGCAGCCTTTTCATAGCTGTCAGGGGCACGCAGAGCGATGGTCATGATTTTATCGGCAAGGCTGCCGAGGCCGGCGCTGCCGCCATCATCTGCGAGAAGCTGCCCGAGCTGCTCCACGAGGGAGTGACCATGATCGTTGTTGACGATTCCGCCGCCGCCACGGGTATGACTGCCTCAGCGTTCTATGATCATCCCTCGCGTAAGCTGAGACTTACCGGCGTCACGGGCACCAACGGCAAGACAACCATCGCCACGCTGCTTTACAATATGTTTGATGCGCTTGGGTATAAGTGCGGGCTGCTCTCCACCGTCTGCAACTATGTCTTCCGCACCCGCAGGGATGCCACCCACACCACCCCTGATCCTGTCAGGCTCAACGCCCTGCTGGCAGAGATGGTTGATCAGGGATGTGAATATGCCTTTATGGAGGTCAGCTCGCACGCCATTGACCAGAAGCGCATTGCAGGACTTCATTTCGCCGGAGGCATCTTCACCAACCTGACCCATGACCATCTCGACTATCACAGGACTTTTGACAATTACCTGGCTGTCAAGAAGAGGTTTTTTGACGGGCTGAAGCCCGAAGCATTTGCGCTGGTCAACGCCGATGACCGCAACGGGAGCGTCATGGTGCAGAACTGCAGGGCCTCGAAGCAGACCTTCAGCATGCGGGCTATGGCCGGCTTCAGGTGCAATATCATTGAGCAGGGGTTTGAGGGGATGCTGCTGAAGATCAACGGCACGGAGGTGTGGACACACTTCATAGGCGACTATAACGCATCCAATCTCCTGGCTGTCTATGGCGCCGCCATCCTCCTCGGGGCGAACAGGGAAGAGGTGCTGACGGTACTCAGCAACCTTCGTCCCGTTGACGGCCGCATGGAGGTCATTCGCTCTGCGAACGGCATAACAGGCATCGTTGACTATGCCCACACGCCTGACGCGGTGGAGAATGTGATAGAGGCCATCAACAGACTGCGCCAGGGAGCAGGGAGGCTGATAGTGATAGTAGGGGCGGGGGGCGACCGTGACCGCACGAAGCGGCCGGTGATGGCACGCATAGCCGCCGCGGGAGCTGACAGGCTGATACTTACCTCTGACAACCCCCGCAGTGAAGATCCTGACAGCATCATTGACGAGATGCAGGCCGGACTAAGTCCTGATGCGGAGCCGAAGATGATACGCATCACCGGCCGCGCCGATGCCATCAGGGCAGCAGTGATGCTGGCAACCCCCGGCGATATCATCCTCGTTGCAGGGAAAGGCCATGAGACCTACCAGGAGATAAAGGGTGTCAGACACCACTTCGATGACAGGGAGGAGTTACGCAAAGCATTTAAAATGAGCTGATATGTTATATTACCTCTTCAGATATCTTGACACACTCGGTGTTCCCGGCGCAGGGGTCTTCAACTACCTCTCCTTCAGATCGGCTGCCGCGGTCATCACCTCCCTCATCATTGCCATGCTCATTGGAAAGCGGATCATCTGGTACCTGCAGCGTAAGCAGATAGGTGAGACCATCCGCAACCTCGACCTCGAGGGACAGTACCGCAAGCAGGGAACCCCCTCAATGGGCGGACTGATAATAATCGCATCAATACTTGTTCCGGTGCTGCTGTTCGCCAGACTCGACAATGTCTATATCATCCTGATGATCATAACCACTATCTGGGTGGGCTTTATAGGGTTCATGGATGACTACATCAAGATATTCAAAAAGAACAAGGAAGGTCTGGCCGGGAGGTTCAAGATCATCGGGCAGATAGGGCTGGGGCTGATAGTGGCACTGACTCTTTACATAAGTGATGATGTTGTTGTGCGTGTCAACGTGACGCCACCCGCAGGCATCACCGTAGCATCAGCTGACAACGTATCAATTGAGATGCAGGATGCGGCAGGGGCAGAACAGCAACCTACCGCTGTCAATGTCAAATCTACCAAAACCACCATCCCCTTTGTGAAGAACAATGAGTTCGACTATTCGTGGCTGGTTCCCTTCGCCAAGGGCAAAACGAAGCAACTGCTCGGGTGGCTGGTCTTCATGGCCATGGTAGTCTTTGTGGTTGTTGCCGTCTCAAACGGGGTCAATCTCACTGACGGGCTTGACGGGCTGGCTACGGGCACCAGTGCGGTGGCAGGGGTCACCCTGGGCATACTGGCATACGTGTCGGGTAATATTATATACGCTAACTACTTGAATATCATGTATCTGCCTAATATTGGCGAGCTGGTGATATTTGCTGCCGCCTTCGCGGGAGCCACCGTGGGCTTCCTATGGTACAACTCTTATCCGGCGCAGGTATTCATGGGTGACACCGGCAGTCTGACCCTCGGGGGGATCATTGCCGTCTTCGCCATAGTGATAAGAAAAGAACTTCTGATACCCATCCTCTGCGGGATCTTCTTCGTGGAGAGTCTCTCGGTGATGCTGCAGGTGAGCTGGTTCAAGCGGACGAAACGCAGGTTCGGCGAGGGGAGGCGCATCTTCCTCATGGCGCCGCTGCACCACCACTATCAGAAGAAGGGATATGCTGAACCAAAGATAGTTACACGCTTCTGGATCGTTGCAATCATACTGGCAGTGATCAGCGTGGTGACACTGAAGATACGATAAAGTAAGAGCTGGACGGGGCAATCCCGGAGAGGCTGCAGGAAATGAATTGAGCCGGATGGCATTGAAGATATGACAGAGAATGAGTAAGAGAATAGTGATACTGGGTGCGGGAGAGAGCGGTGCGGGATCGGCCGTGCTGGCTCAGCAGAAGGGTTTTGATGTCTTCGTGAGCGACAGCGGCACGATAAAGGACAAATACCGTGAGATACTCGTTTCGCACAACATCGCCTTTGAGGAGGAGAAGCATACACCGGAGCTGATAATGAATGCTGCTGAGGTGATAAAGAGTCCCGGTCTGCGGGAGGATAACCTCCTGGTTGTGGCCATCCGCGAGAAGGGCATCCCGGTTATTTCCGAGATAGAGTTTGCCGGCCGCTACACTGATGCCCTGAAGATATGTGTTACGGGCAGCAACGGCAAGACCACCACCACCAACCTGATATACCACATGATGAAGAAGGCAGGGCTCAACGTGGCCATGACCGGAAATGTGGGCAACAGCTTCGCCATGGCGGTGGCACAGGGCGGATATGATTATTACGTCATTGAGCTCAGCAGCTTCCAGCTTGACGGCATGTATGATTTCAGGGCAGAGATAGCCATACTGATGAATATTACTCCTGACCATCTCGACAGGTATGATCACGAGATGCAGAACTATACAGACTCCAAGATGAGAGTGATCCGCAACCAGACGGCAGCTGATCACTTCATCTGGTGCGCAGATGATCCTGTGACCGCAAGGGAGGTTGCAGCGCGGATCATCGCCGCCAGCTCGTTGCCTTTCTCCATCGACAGATGTGAGGCGATGGCAGCATGCATTGAAAATGAAAACCTGATTCTTAACATAACCGAAAAAACCAGCCTTATGACCATTCACGACCTGGCGTTGAAGGGACGCCACAATACGTACAACTCGATGGCCGCGGCCATTGCCGGAAAGGTGCTGAACATCCGCAAGGAGACCATACGCCAGAGTCTCTCGGACTTCCAGGGCGTGGAGCACCGCCTCGAGCCTGTCATAATGGTGGCAGGAATCAATTTCATCAACGACTCAAAGGCTACCAACGTCAACTCCACCTGGTATGCCCTGGAGTGCATGAAGACAGAGGTGGTCTGGATTGCAGGGGGGATAGACAAGGGAAACGACTATTCCGAGCTTAACACAGTGGTGAAGGAAAAGGTTAAGGCCATTGTCTGTCTCGGCAAGGATAACTCAAAGATTATCAGTGCCTTCTCTGAGTTGGTGCCTACAATAGTGGAGACCACCTCTATGGAGGAGGCTGTCAGGTCAGCTTATTACCTGGCTCACAAGGGCGACACAGTGCTGCTTTCGCCGGCATGCGCCAGCTTTGACCTTTTTCAGAACTATGAGGACCGCGGACACCAGTTTAAAATGGCAGTGAGAAACCTGTAGGGTGAAACTTCCGGAGACGCAGAAAGGAGCGGGCATCCGGTGAGGAAAGGAGAATGGATTACTGATGAAGCAAGAATGACAATATGGCCGATGTAACGATAAAGAGGTTTTTCAGGGGCGACAGGTATCTGTGGGGCCTCATCGCCTTCTTCATGCTGGTGTCGTTGCTGTCTGTCTACAGCTCGTCAGTAGGCGTGGCCTACTCGTCGCATCATGGCAATACCTTCTATTTCCTGCGCACCCAGTTCATCATGCTGATGCTAGGGTTGCTGATAATCGTCGTCACACACTGGATACCTTATATTAAATACATGCAGTTCGCCACCATCGGGCTGGTAGCGGCGGTGATACTGCTTATAGTGACCCTCTTTGCGGGGGTGAGCATCAACCAGGCCACACGGTGGCTTGAGATTCCCGTCATCGGACTCAGGCTGCAGACCTCTGACCTGGCGAAGGTGGCGCTGGTGATCTACCTGGCGCGCGGACTGACGGTTTATCAGCATGAGCTGAACAACTTCAGGGTGGTGACCATGAAGCTGGTGGTGCCCATTGCAATAGTATGCGTACTGATCATGTCAGAAAACCTTTCCACTGCTGTCATGATCTTCGGGATAAGCATGATCATACTCTTCATCGGGCGCGTGCCGTTGAAGTTCATCCTGGCCTATGGCGGGTTGGGGCTCGCCGGTGTCATACTGTTTGCTTCGCTGTTGCTTGTCTTCAAGAAGGATGACAACAGGGTGCAGGTATGGAAGAACAGGATAGAGCATTTTGTCAGCGGCGAGAATTCACCCGATGCTGATTACCAGGCCAACCAGGCCAAGATAGCCATCTCCACCGGCAAGATATTCGGCAAGCTGCCGGGCAAGAGCACCCAGCGCAACATGCTGCCGCAGTCGAACTCCGACTTCATTTTTGCGATCATCGTTGAGGAGTACGGGCTGTTCGGGGCGGTGATAGTAATAATGGCTTACCTGGCGCTTATGTTTCGTGGTGTGCAGATAGCGCGAAAATGTGATTACGCGTTCCCGGCCCTGATGGTGCTGGGGCTGACCGTCATGATAGTGTTCCAGGCGTTCCTGAACATGCTGGTGGCCGTGGGGCTCTTCCCGGTGACGGGGCAGACGCTGCCGATGATCAGCTGGGGGCGCACCTCGGTGATGGTCATCAGCTTCTCGCTTGGTGCGATACTGAGCGTATCGCGGGTAATGAACATGCGTGAGAGGCATGAGAAGCTCTCAGAGGTTGAACGTACAGACAGGGTTCCGGCATGAGTGAGACGGGCAGAGATATAAAAATCATCATCAGCGGGGGAGGCACCGGCGGCCACCTCTTCCCCGCCATTGCCATTGCCAACGCACTGAGCAGACTGGAGCCCGGGGTGAAGATACTGTTCGTGGGCGCCGAAGGGAAGATGGAGATGCAGAAGGTGCCCGATGCCGGTTTTGAGATAGCAGGGCTGCCGGTGGCGGGGCTGGTGAGGGGCGGAAGCATAAGGAACATACATGTTGCATGGAAGCTCTTCCGCAGCATGCTGAAGGCCAGGCAGATCATCAGGAAATTCTCGCCTGACGTTGTGGTAGGGGTGGGCGGTTATGCTTCCGGACCGGTATTGAAACAGGCGCAGCAGCGAAAAATACCTACTCTTATACAGGAGCAGAACAGCTATGCCGGTGTCACCAACAAGCTGCTGGCGAAGAGGGCGGAGCGTATCTGTGTGGCCTATGAGGGGATGGACAAATACTTCCCGAAAGAAAAGATAATGCTGACGGGCAATCCTGTCAGGCAGGCATATGACAACCTCGCGACGCTGCGTGGGGAGGCCCTGCAGCACTTCACGCTGGAGCAGGGGCGGCCGGTGATACTGGTGCTGGGCGGGTCGCTCGGCGCCGGCACCATCAACAGCAGCGTGGGCGGCGGCATAGGCCTCACCGAGGCTGCGGGCGTGCAGGTGATCTGGCAGACGGGCAGCAATTATTACGCCCGCATGCGCGAGGTGGTTGAGGCCGGGGGCACCATACTTGTCAGGGTCACCGGGTTCATCAACCGCATGGATCTGGCCTATGCCGCCGCGGACATCATCATCTCACGTGCCGGCGCCGGAACAATCTCCGAGCTGGCGCTGGTGGGCAAGCCGGTCATCCTGGTGCCATCACCCAACGTGGCAGAAGATCACCAGACACATAACGCCATGGCCCTGGTGGAGCGCGGGGCAGCACTGCTGGTGCGTGACGCTGAGGCACAGACGGAGCTTATGCCGGCAGCACTGCGCCTTCTTGTTGACACCGCAAAGCGAAACTCACTGTCGGCGAACATAAAACAGCTGGCTATCCGCGATGCCGATGAGGTGATAGCCCGCGAGGTATTGAAACTGGTAAGACGATGAGAGGACTGACGAATATAGAAGGTATCTACTTCCTGGGAATAGGAGGGATAGGGATGAGCGCCCTCGCCCGGTATTTCCTCTCACAGGGATTCGTTGTATGCGGTTATGACCGTACCAGGAGTCCCCTGACTGAAACCCTTGTTGACGAGGGGTGTGCCGTCACCTATGAAGACAGTATTGACTCTCTGCCCGTTCTCTTTTCCGTTCCGGCAGAGAACCACAAGGTACTCATTGTCTATACACCGGCTATCCCGAAGAACAGCATCCTCCTTAATTTCTTCAGAAAAAACGGTTACAGCATCTATAAAAGAGCCGAGGTACTGGGAGTCATTTCGCGCGACACCGATGCCATCGCTGTGGCAGGCACACACGGCAAGACAACCGTCAGCACCATGACAGCGCATATCCTCAGTGTGTCGCCCGTTGACTGCTCCGCCTTCCTCGGAGGGATAGCCAGGAACTACGACTCCAACCTGCTGCTCTCTGACAGTCGCTATACAGTCATGGAGGCCGATGAGTTTGACCGCTCGTTCCTGCACCTCTCGCCGCTCATCTCGGTGGTCACGGCCATCGATCCCGATCATCTCGATATCTACGGAACGGCAGACTCGATGGTTGAGGCCTACAGCGCATTCTGCCACCGGACCCGTCCCGGAGGCACGCTTATACTCAATGAGAACATTGCCTCCTCACTCTCCCTTCCCGATGATGTGGTCATCTATACCTACGGCATGGGAGAGGATGCCTCGTTCAGGGCATCAGCCATCCGCAAGGAGGAGGGATTCTATACATTCGACATTATCACCCCGGGCGATCCTGTCACGGGCGTGCGTCTCAGGCTTCCCGGAACAGTCAATATAATGAATGCCACCGCTGCAGCAGCAGCAGCGTGGTGTGCAGGTGTTAACCATGACGATATACGTGAGGCGCTATGGTCATTCATGGGTGTGCGCCGCCGCTTCGATCTCAGGTATGAAGGCAGGGAAATAATCTACATGGATGACTACGCCCATCATCCGCAGGAGATCAATGCCCTGGTCAGCGCCGTGCGCGACTTCTGGCCAGGTAAACATGTCACCGGCGTCTTCCAGCCTCATCTATACACGCGCACGCGCGATTTCGCCGATGGTTTTGCAGGGGCGCTTGACAGGCTCGATGAGGTGCTGCTGCTGACGCTCTATCCCGCCAGGGAGGAGCCGATAGAGGGCGTGTCTTCAGACATGATTGCCGGGCTGATGAAGAACAGGAACGTGAAGGTGGTGACCAGGGAGGAACTTCTTATCGCTCTGCGTGATGTGAAGTCGGGATTGCTTCTTACCATCGGCGCAGGCGACATAGACCGGTTTATTGAGCCGATAACTGAGATGTTAAAGGAGGGTAACAGATGAGCCTGTTGATGAAGATAGTGACCATGATCACGGGAGCAGCGCTACTGATGACCCCATTCTTCATCAGTCGCAGCATGGCCGAAGAGGAGTGCCGGGGTGTGGTCATTACCGTGGTCGACTCCTCCAGGCACCAATTCGTCACCGCCGATGATATCATGACTGCACTCAGGGCAACAGGCATACGCGTTACCGGTCAGAAGATATGCGACATACCTCTTGACAAGATTGAGCAGAGCATCAGGGAGTTCCAGGAACTGAAGGTGGCAGAGGCTTACATCTCCGACGACAAAAAGCTTCACCTGTGGTGTGACCAGCGCGAGCCGGTGATGAGGGTGGTGGCATCCTATGGAGGCGATTTCTTCATTGACCGCGAGGGGGTCATCATGAGGCGCCATAACCTCTATACTCCCAACCTGCACATCCTGGAGATTGATATGGTCTTTAACGCCAGTCAGATGACCGGCACAAGCATATATGACTCTGAGAAGACGGAGAATCTGGCAAGGGCATTTGAGCTTGTCAACTATATCAGGGATCACAGCTTCTGGAACGAGATGATTGACCAGCTCAGCATGACGCGCAACGGCAGGGTGACACTGGTGCCCCGTGTGGGTAACCACACCGTCAGGCTGGGATATGTTGATGATTATGAAGATAAGCTGCAGAATCTGCTCGTCTTCTACCGCCAGGCGATGCCCGTCGCCGGGTGGGACAGGTACAGGGTGGTTAATGTTGAATACAAGGGGCAGGTTGTCTGCCAGAGGAGATAATTGTTGAACAACCATATAAGTGAACTATGAACAGTAAAGAACAGTTAGTAGCAGCCATAGACATTGGCACGACGAAGATCGTGGCCATCGTCGGGCGCAGTGACGGGAACGGGGGCATTGAGATCCTCGGTCTCAGCAACACACCATCAACAGGGGTCAAGCGTGGTGTGGTGCTTAACATTGAAGAGACGGTGAAGGCTATACGCACCACCGTTGATGACCTCGAGGAAAGAACGGGCCTCGTCCTTACCGATGTCTTTGTTGGCATCGCCGGCAGGCACATAAAGAGCAAGATGGCACGCGGTTATATCACCCGCGATTCGCATGAGTCGGAGATCGATATCAGCGACATACGCCGTCTCACGGCTGACATGTACAAGCTCCCCATCGATGTGGGGGAGGAGATCATTCATGTCATCCCGCAGACCTATATCGTGGATAACGAGTCAGGCATCAACAACCCGGTCGGCATCTGCGGCAAAAGGCTTGAAGCGAACTTCCACATCGTGATAGGCCAGATCTCGTCGGCGCGCAATACCGAGCGCTGTATCAACAAGGCCGGAATGAACCTGATGAGCCTGGTGCTTGAGCCGCTGGCATCGTCGGAGGCTGTCCTGACAGATGAGGAGAAGGAGGCCGGCGTGGTGCTGGTAGACATCGGCGGCGGCACCACCGATGTGGCCATCTATTACGATAATGTGATCAGGCATACGGCCGTGATACCCTTTGGCGGCAACATGGTCACACAGGATATCAGGGAGGGATGCTCCATACTGCAGAAGCAGGCCGAGGATCTGAAGGTCAAGTTTGGTTATGCCATTGGCGACATTGCCCCGGAGAACAAGGTGGTATCCATCCCCGGTATCGCCGGACGCGAGCCCAAGGAGATTTCATTCAAGAACCTTGCCTATATCATCCAGAGCCGCATGGAGGAGATCCTTGATGCGGTCAACTTCGAGATACAGAACTCAGGCTTTGCCGAGAAGCTGACAGCGGGAGTGGTCATCACCGGTGGCGGCGCTATGCTCAAGAACCTGCCGCAGCTGGTCAAGTACAAGACTGCCATGGATGTGCGCGTGGGTCATCCCAACGTGCATCTCTCCGGCAAGGGCAGGGATGAGATCAACCAGACTATGTATGCAACAGGCGTGGGATTGATACTCAAGGGACTGGAATACCTGGAGGAGAACAAAGCCACTGCCCGGTTTGGTGAGAAGAAGCAGGAGCCGGTAGCCCATAAGGCTGCGCAGCCCCTGCATGAGCAGCCGGCGGATGCAGATCAGAAGCAGGCAGTGCCGGAGGAGGAGTACGCAGAAGAACGGCCCGGCAGAGGCAGGTCGTTTGGTGACACACTCAAGAACCTGTGGGGAAGGATCATTGAAGCCACCGATGAGAAGCTCGATGACAGTAACATGAATTAAAACAATGAAACCATGTCGGATGATCTGATGAATTTTGACCTGCCTGTTGACAGGTCGTCAATAATAAAAGTTCTGGGCATCGGTGGCGGCGGAAGCAATGCCGTCAACCATATGTTCAGGAAAGGCATCAAGGATGTGAACTTCATTGTCTGCAACACTGATCAGCAGGCTCTTACCAAGAGTCCCGTGCCTGTCAGGGTGCAGATAGGAGAGACAACCACGGAAGGTCTTGGCGCGGGCAGCCAGCCGGAGAGAGGGCGAGCCTCGGCCGTTGAGAACCTTGATGATGTCATGAAAGCGCTCTCCGGCAACACCAAGATGGTGTTCATAACTGCAGGCATGGGCGGCGGCACCGGCACCGGTGCCACCCCTGTCATTGCCAGGGCCTGCAGGGAAGCAGGATACCTGACCGTTGCCGTGGTAACCATACCGTTCCGTTCGGAGCTGAGCCAGCGCATCAGGCTGGCCATAAGTGGCATCAATGAGCTGAAGGACGAAGTGGATTCACTGATAGTTATTAATAATGAACGATTGCGTGAGATATACGGTGACGAGGGTGTCTCCGCCGCCTTTGCCCGCGCCGATGATGTCCTGGCAAATGCCGTCAAGGGTATAGCCGAGATCATCACCTGTACAGGTTACATAAACGTCGATTTTGCTGATGTTGATACGGTCATGCGCGACTCCGGCGTGGCGCTGATGGGTATAGGGACTGCCTCCGGCGAGGACAGGGCCACGAAGGCTATTGAGGCTGCTCTCACCTCGCCGCTGCTCAGCTCCAATGATATCACCGGCGCACGGAGCATCCTGCTCAATATTAAGTCGGGCACCGGCGCCAATGAGATCACCATGGATGAGCTTGGTGAACTGACTGATTACGTGTATGAGGCCATCTCCGATGATGCCCTTATCATCAGGGGTCTCTCCACGGACGAAGAGCTGGGTGATTCCATCAGTGTCACCGTTGTGGCTACCGGGTTTGAGGCCACGGCTGACCTCGAGGCCAACAGGCCTTCCAGGAAGAAGGAGGTTGTCAGCCTCAATGCCGCGCAGCAGCCGGCCCGCCCCGACAGCGCCTCCGAAGATAATGGTCAGTATGTTGTTCGTGCTTCGCGTGACACTGACCATGGTCTCCCCGCCCACGGCGCCTCCGTCAACCAGGGTGTGATCGATTTCGAGCCTGACGGCGATATCAACATCTCGCCTCCTCCTGCCCGCCCCGCCCCCCCGCCACCGGACAAGAACGAGGGCACGCTGCGCAAGCTTAAGCACATGCAGAATGTGATAAAGAACGAGGGGCTCTCCACGCAGTCAATGAGTGACAATATCGAGGATTTCGAGGAGGTGCCCGCCTATGTGCGGAAGAAGATTGCCATTCACAATGCCAGCAAGGCGGCGGGGAGCAAGGTCTCACGGTTCACGCTCACGCTGGATGAGGATAACCAGCCGGTCATCAGGGAGAACAATGCTTACCTGAATGACAATGTAGACTGATTTTTTATTTTTGCCATTATATGGTTGTTGTTCACGGGGCCGCCCTGACATTGCGTCAGGGCGGCCCTACAATTCTTGATGCTCTACGAGCATCAGTTATATTGAAGCATGTTGTTACAATTCTTTTTCCGCTACGCGGAACAGATCGTCGTAGACGATCAAGAATTGTTGAACAAGTCACAAATACCCATAGATCCTCGTAGAGCATCAAGAATTGTAGATCCCCGTAGGGGATCAAGAATTGTAGAAGGATCAAGAATTGTAGATCCCCGTAGGGGATAAAGAATTGTAGAACAGGATACAAGGAATCATAGATCCCCGTAGGGGATCAAGAATTGTAGCCCAGGATACAAAAACCCACAGATCCTCGTAGAGGATCAAGAATTGTAGAAGGATCAAGAATTGTAGAAGGATCAAGAATTGTAGACCCGGGCATCCCACCCTCATTTTTTCCAATCACCCTGTCCCAACCCCGCCGTGATGCAACTTTTTGAGTAAATTTGCCGTTGATGCGCAGACTGCCGCTCTATATCACCCTCCTTCTGCTGCCCCTGACCCTCACCGGTCAGGACCCTGACACCATCCCGGTACCGCAGATTGACACCATCCCGGTGCCGAAAGTCGACACCACCCTTGTGCACCAACCTGATTCTGTTCCCGTACAGCGTCCCGATACCCTCACGATACTGCAGAATGACACCATCCCGGCAGTTGTCGAAGACTCCATTATTACCATTTCCACTGATACTCTCCCTCCCGGCATCGACCCGGCCAGGCCACCCGATACGGGCAGGGACCGCCGCAGATGGTCGCCTTCGCCTCCACCCAATGCATATGTGGTGGGACAGGATACCTCCTTCACCGGAGGCACGAGGCAGTGGACCCTTTCGGCCGACTTCACCACAGAGAAGACAGTGCCACTGGACACGGCTTTTTCGCTGTTCAACCGCTACAGGATAACGGACCGGTGGTCCGATTTCAATGCCTATACCGGCAATTATGGCCTTCCGCTCTACCAGATTAACTTTTTTGACCGGGAATGGCAGCCTGACAGGTTCCTCTATGCGCACTACATGCCCTTCATGTTCACCCCGGCCAATACCCTCTTTATCAACACCCACGTGCCCTTTACCGAGCTGAAGTGGACCAATGGAGGGGCACGGAAGGTTGCCGAGCAGACATTCAGGATCAGGCACTCACAGAACGTCAACAGGTTCCTTAATTTCGGGCTCATCTATGACATCGTTTACAACATAGGCCAGTACACCTACCAGAAGGCAATAGACAAGAACTTCCTTTTCCACGGCTCGTATAACACCAGTCCCTATACAGCATACTTCTCTGCCGGCCTCAATAACCACGAGTCGGCGGAGAACGGCGGGCTGATCTCAGAAGAAGATCTCCCCAACTATGACCCGGAAACTGTCCCCTTCAGGCTCAATAATCTCAACAGTGCCAGCAGCACTCTGAATAACAGATACCTGATGATCGTTCAGCGCTACTCTCCCGGCGGCAGGCGTGACACGGTCACAGGTCAGCTGATGAAGAACGGGCCGGTCACCTTCTCACATATCGGCATCCTGGAGTGGAATAAGCGCAGATATTATGACAGTTATCCCGGATCTGCCCTTTATGACACTGTAATGATCAGCAACAGTGCCACGGCCGACTCGCTGCATCAGAGGATCCTGCTGAACACACTGAGGGTTGATTTTGCCGCAGGGCGAACAGACCGTTTCAGGATCGGAGCGGGAGCAGGAATAAGGAGTGAGCTGAGGACCTTCGGGATGATCATGCCCGGAGATACACTCACCAGGCCCGACACTACCCGCAGAAACATGAATTCCCTGGTTCTTACGGGAAAAGTTTTCAACAATATAGGCTCAAAATTCGGGTGGAGCGCCTCGGGCGACCTCTGGTTCCAGGGTTACAGGGCGGGCGACTTTATAGTTGACGGCCGGATCTACAAGGAGTTCGCCACTCGTCGCCGGGGAATGATCACATGGGATGCAACAGGCACAATATCAAGCTATACGCCTTCATTCTGGTATACCTCATGGGGCTCCAACAACTTCGCATGGCAGTTTGACCCCAAACGGGAGTTCAGACTTAAGGCCGGATCATCGCTGGATTGGCCCGATCTAAAATTTTACCTGAAATTTGATTATGCAATTGTTGATAACTTCATCTACTTTGGAGGGGATGCAAAACCCGCCCAGAACGAAGGCGGGCTGTCAGTGCTGGCACTTACCGCCAGGAAGGAGTTTGTAGTATGGAAGCTGCACCTCGAGAACACGGTGTTGCTGCAACAGAGCACCAATACTGATGTGCTTGACCTTCCGCTTGTTACAGCACGAAGCGCCTTCTTTTTTGATCATGTCTTCAGGTTTAAATCAACAGGTGGAGAGCTCTCTTTCCAGCTTGGCGCGGAAGCAATGATCCACACCCCGTATCACCCCCTTAATTACATGCCCGCTACGGGCAGATATTTCTTACAGGCTGATTCACAGATAGGTAACTATCCCTTTGTAAACGCTTTCGTGAATCTAAAGGTAAAAAGAACAAGATTCTTCATTATGGCCGATCATCTTAACTCCGGACTGACCGGTTATGAGTATTTCCTGGTACCAGGCTATCCTCTGAATATCAGGATGATAAAGTACGGTCTGGCATGGACTTTCTACGATTAAAAAAAAATGTATCTTTGCAGCGCGAACAAAACTGGTAAAGGATTGTTTTGATTGTCGGACTAATTGTTTTAGGTATTGAGGAAGTTTATTTCGTTATTGTTTATCGTATTTCTGTCAGTCATCTCCTGTGAACAGGAAAACCGAAGGGTGTATACTGATTCAGTTGCACCCAGGGATCTTGACGCCATCATTGCCGAAGGCAAGATAAGGGCAGTCACCAATGTGAATCAGACAAGCTATTTCATATATAAGGGCGAGCCAATGGGCTTTCATTTTGAATTGCTCAAGAAATTTGCTGATCACCTTGAGCTTGAACTTGAACTGGTTACCAGCAATGATATTGATGAAGCCCTTGGATATCTCCAGTCGGGCTCTGTGGATCTGGTTGCCATCGGGTTGTCTGTCAGTGCAGACCGCAAGGAGATGATGCAGTTCACTGAACCCCTTATCCAGACGACCCAGGTGCTTGTGCAGCGCAAGCCTGATGGCTGGACAAGGATGACAGCGGATGCCGTTTCAGACAACCTTGTCAGGAACCAGCTTGATCTCGCCGGAAAGACTGTTTACGTGCAGAAGGGATCATCCTACGCACAGCGCTTATATAACCTCGAACGTGAGTCGGGTATGGATATTGGAGTAATTGAGGTACCATATGATGCTGAGGAGCTCGCTCGTCAGGTAGCTCGCGGTGAGATAGAATACACCGTATGTGACGACTATATGTCGAACATTATCCGGTCACTCTATCCTGACCTTGACATGTCAACACCTGTCAGCTTCCCGCTCAATATAGCGTGGAGTGTGAACAAGGAGGGGACAGATGCACTTGTTGCCGAACTTAACAGCTGGATAATGGGATTCAGGACCACCAGGGAGTATGCCTGGCTGGAGAGGAAGTATTTCAGCGGATCACGGCCTGCATCGATAGCCGGTTCGGAGTATTTCGCAACAAACAGTGCCGGAAAGGTTTCTCCTTTTGATGAGATCATTAAGCGATGCAGCGAGAGCATTGGATGGGACTGGCGGCTGGTGGCAGCACTGATATACCAGGAGTCGAGGTTTAATCCCTCAGTCATCTCTCCGCGCGGAGCTTACGGACTGATGCAGGTTATGCCTGAGACCGGGCAATTCTTCGGGTACGATGTGACCCGTTCAGTGGAAAACAATATCCGAGCCGGCATCAGCTATATCAGGATGCTCGACAAGCTGTTCAATGAGTGGGTTCCTGATCCCGACGAGAGGGTCAAGTTCATCCTTGCATCATATAATGCCGGTCACGGTCATGTTATCGATGCCATCAGACTGGCTGAGAAAAATGGTCTGGACACCGGCAAATGGGAAGATAATGTGTCACTGTTCCTGGAGCGCAAAGCCGATCCCGTCTTTTATGGCGATCCAGTTGTAAGGAATGGCAGGCTCAGGCAGGGCGTCCAGGTGAATGCTTATGTTGCTGACATCCTGGAGCGGTATGAACACTACCGGAATATCAAATAGTTTTACAATTCTTGATCCCCTACGGGGATCTGTGGGTTTTTGTGCCCTGTTCTACAATTCTTGATCCCCTACGGGGATCGGTGGGTTTTGGTATCCTGTTCTACAATTCTTGATCCTCTACGAGGATCTGCGGGTTTTTGTGCCCTGTTCTACAATTCTTGATCCCCTACGAGGATCTGTGGGTTTTGGTATCCTGTTCTACAATTCTTGATCCTTCTACAATTCTTGATCCTCTACGAGGATCTGCGGGTTTTTGTGCCCTGTTCTACAATTCTTGATCCCCTACGGGGATCTGTGGGTTTTTGTGCCCTGTTCTACAATTCTTGATCCCCTACGAGGATCTGTGGGTTTTGGTATCCTGTTCTGCAATTCTTGATCCTCTACGAGGATCTATGGGTATTTGTGCCCTGTTCTACAATTCTTGATCCCCTACGGGGATCTGCAATTCTTGATCCTTCTACAATTCTTGATCCTCTACGAGGATCTATGGGTATTTGTGCCCTGTTCTACAATTCTTGATCCCCTACGGGGATCTGCAATTATGAATCCTACACGGGGATCTGCAACTATGAATTCTCCACTGGTAATTAATGCGCGTAGCGCATAAAGAATTGTAGATCAAGTATACACAATCAATTAACCCCGTAGGGGTTAAAGAATTGTATAACCTGTCCGCTAATCATATAGCAGGTATTTCTCCCGGATGGTCCTGAACCTGTCAAGGTCATCCTTCCATGACGCCCTTATCTCCTCAGCGCTCATGCCGCTGATGATCTGCTCCCGCAGGGTGGTGCTGCCGGCGAGCGTATCGAAATAACCATTGAAGAAATTTTCCTTTTCGGGGTATGCGTTGTACATGTCAATTATCCAGCTCAAATCCATGCCCGGCTTTGGCACCACTCCCTCAGCAAGTGCATTACGCAGGTCGATGCCATAACAGACCAACCCGTTATGTTTCGGGTTGGATGACCCGAAGGAGGGCTCCGGCGTAAAGCTGAACCCGGTGTCAGGCATCAGGGGAGCGCCAAGCACCTGGAAGGGGAACTCAGTACCCCGGCCACAGGAGAGAACTGTCCCTTCCGCAAAGCACAGAGAAGGGTACAGATAGATTGAATTCATGTTGGGAAGGTTGGGCGAGGGTATCACCGGCAGCTCGTACATGGTGTCATGAGTGTAATTGGTGCATCTGATCACTGTCAGGTCGGCCTGCAAACCACCCGCCAGCCACTTCTCTCCGTTGACCATCCCGGCATACTCGCCAAAGGTCATTCCATGAACCACGGGGATTGGATGCACTCCCACAAACGAACGGAATCTTGCAGTGTCAAGCAGAGGACCATCAACATAGTAGCCGTTGGGGTTAGGACGGTCAAGCACTATGAACGACTTCCCGTTCTCAGCACACGCCTCCATCACGTAACACATTGTGGTCAGGTAGGTGTAGAACCGTGTCCCTACATCCTGGATATCAAAAACCACAATATCAATATCCGCCAGATCTTCCGGCGCCGGTTTTTTCCTGGCGCCATAAAGGCTGATAACCTCGATGCCTGTTACGGGGTCGGTGCCTGAGGTGATATTCGCACCGGCATCGGCCAGGTCCCTGAATCCGTGCTCGGGTGCAAAAATCACCCTGATATTTGTCCCGGAGGAGAGCAGTGTATCAACAAGATGAGTATTGCTGACCATTGATGTCTGGTTGGCCACCACAGCCACTCTTTTGCCCTCGAGCAGGGGGATGTATTCGGATGTACCATCAGAGCCCGTCTTGAGTGTTAAGTCTGTTTTGTCGGCAGAGCAGGCTGCAAAAGCAACTGTGATCAGAAGAAAGATAATGGCTGTTTTTTTCATTTTTTCAGGTTTTTCATTAACGGAATTCAGAACCGGTTCCGGCTCGCCGGTAAAGATATGGAAATGGTTCATTTAATTCTTAATTTTGCCCGGATGTCAATCGGAACCTTCATAGCCAGTCGTCTGATAAAGGACCGCAACAGGGGTACTGCATTCTCGCGGCCCATAAACGTGATTGCCATCATCGGCATAGCCCTGGGTCTGGCTGTAATGATACTTGCAGTCTCCATCCTCACCGGATTCAAGAAGCAGATACGTGACAAGGTGGCGGGCTTCGGAGCCCACGTGCAGGTGGTCAATTTTGACGCCAACCTCTCATACGAGACCGTCCCCATCAGCGCTGACCAGCCATTCGTCTCAAAGGTCCGGACCCATCCGGGAATAAAAAGCGTTCAGGTCTTTGCCACCAAAGCCGGCATCATCAAGACTGATGAGAATATTCAGGGGGTGGTTTTAAAAGGCATTGGAAGTGATTATGACTGGAGTTTCTTCAGGTCCAGTATGGTGGAGGGGGAGACGGTCAATGTCAGTGACACCGCCAGGAGCAATGATGTCGTCATCTCAAAGAAGGTGGCAGACATGCTCGGGCTGAAGCTGGGTGACTCGTTTGCCATGTTCTTCGTGCAGGATCCGCCGCGCATGCGCAGATTCAACATCTGTGGGATCTATGAGACCAGTCTTGAGGAGTTTGACAAGACCTACCTCTTTTGCGACATTAACCATATAAGAAGCCTGAACGGATGGAACAGCAACCAGGTGAGCGGATTTGAGATCTTCATCAACGACTTCGATGACCTTGAATATATGACAGATGTTGTCCGTGACGCCATAGGCTACCGTGTGGTTGAGGAGGAGGAACAGCTTAAGGTAACGAACATCAGGAGCCGTTACCCGCAGATATTCGACTGGCTCGGATTTCAGGACACAAACGTAATCATTATACTGATCCTGATGATCCTCGTTGCAGGATTCAATATGATATCAGGGCTGCTGATACTGATCCTGGAGAAGACCAACATGATTGGCGTTCTGAAAGCACTGGGCGCCGGCAATAAGCTGATCCGGAATGTCTTCCTGTACCAGGCGGCCTGGCTGACAATCAAGGGTCTTTTCTGGGGAAATGTAACAGGCATAGGTCTGGCACTGCTCCAGCTGAAGACTGAGTTATTCACACTTGACCCGTCATCATATTATCTTAAGAGCGTTCCAATCAACCTTGACCCCCTCCATATCATCCTGCTTAACATCGGAACGATGATTGCGATCATCCTGATGCTCCTGATCCCTTCACAGCTCATAGCCCGGATTACCCCCGTAAAGGCTATTCGTTACGACTGATTTCCAGTTAATTCCAAGCTTAATATTTTTAAGTTACGGTCATTTTAACGCAGATGACAATTTTTTCCGCTGACATATAATTTTTAAATCGCCACAACCTCTTTTCAACATAATTTCAATCTTCCGGCATTAAAAGGGAAGGCGGCTGAAAGTTGCGCAAACTTTCTTTATTCGGGCACTTCCAATTTTCCCAGCTTCTCCGTAAATTGCAGTGGCAATGTCGAGGAATATGTCCACACCTGATCCATTAAAGAACTACGAAAAGACCCGGGAGGAGATTGGTTATATCGGTCGTCAGGAGGCGACACTTAATGATTATAAGCGGATAGGGTTCAAGTCAGGCCTTGAGGTGCATCAGCAGCTAAGGACCAGGAGCAAACTGTTCTGCCGTTGTCCGGCCGGTATCTATCATGATCATGATGATTATGATGCGGAGGTTATCCGCCACATGAGGCCCACTCTCAGTGAGATGGGCGTTTATGACGGTACCGCGCTCATGGAGTTCAGAACCAGGAAAGAGATCATCTACCGCATTAATAATCGTACAGCCTGTACCTACGAGGTTGATGACACACCGCCTTTTGAGATTGACCGCCAAGCCCTTGACATAGCTATACGCATTGCCCTGGCGGCAAGGATGAATATTGTCGGCGAGGTTCACATCACCAGGAAGCAATACCTTGACGGAAGCATTCCCACCGGTTTTCAGCGCTCGGCCATCATAAGCGTGGAGGGGGAGCTGCAGCTCAGGAATAAGAAGGTGAGGCTCATACAGCTCAGTCTTGAGGAAGATTCATGCCGGGAGATATCCGATATAGGTCACAGGAGGATATATAAGACTGACCGTCTGGGTATGCCATTGATAGAGACAGTGACCTATCCTGACTGTCTTACGCCCGATGAGCTGGCCGAGGCGGCCGAGCACATCCGGTTCCTCAACCGCAGCACGGGAATGGTTCGTACAGGCATGGGTGCAGCGCGTGAGGATGTGAATGTCAGCTGTGAGGGTGGCAGCCGGGCTGAGATCAAGGGAGTGGCACATATCAAATGGATCCCTGAGCTCTCGCATAATGAAGCCTTCAGGCAGTACGCGCTGCTCAATATACGTTCAAAGCTTCATAGGCTGATCGCTGACCCGTCGGCCTGGTCTTTAAAAACCAAAGAGATTACTGCGGAGAACAGCGAATATCATTTTGCCCCGGTGCGTACAGCCCTTGACCGCGGGGAGAAGGTTTTTGCAGTCAATCTTCCCGGGTGCCGCGGCATACTCTCGCACTTCACCCAGCCCGGCCGCATCTTTGCCGACGAGATCAGTGACAGGCTCAAGGTGATAGCATGCATTGAAAAGCCAAACATGATCCATTCGGAAGAGATTGCCGGGGTCAACTACAACAACCTGTTTCCCGAGGTGGCCATCTGGCTCTCGGCAGCGCCGGATGATGCACAGATAATACTATGGGGGCCGGCTGATGATATCCCCACAGCGCTCCAGACGGTAGAGGAGCGCATAAGGCTTGCCCTGGAGGGTGTCCCCAATGAGACCCGCAAGGCTTTTGAGGATGGCACAACCATGTTTGAAAGGGTTCTGCCGGGTCGTGACCGCATGTATCCTGACACTGACTCGCAGCCTATTCCGGTGACCACTGAGATGCTTGAGAGGCTGGGCCGCGATCTTCCCGTGGATATCGCAGAGCGATTTCGCCAGATGAAGGATTGGGGACTGCCGGAAGATACATGGCACTACCTGCTGAGCAAAAACCTGGTGGGATTGATTGAAAGAACAGGCGATGACCTGGGGTTTGATCACCGGGAGGTCGGTATCCTGATCGGTCACCGATTCCGTAGTCTCGAGGGACGCGGCAGGGTGGCTGCCGGATTCAGCTATGAGCGGCTCTATGATCTCTTCGCCTGGCTGAAAAAGGAGGGGCTATTGGCGCCTGTGGCGCGACTGATGCTGCCGGGCGTGGTGTCAACACCTGATCCTGATTTTGACAGCATCTTCACCGAGACAGGCCTCCGTCGTACCCCGATGGATGAGATCCTCAGTGAGATAAAAGGTCTTGCAGGCAGGTTTACGGAGGTCTGCTATAACGGCAGTATGGCCGGCATCGAGGATTGGGTGATGGGACAGATGCACAAGAAGGCCATCGGTACGGTTAGGTTGTCTGAGGTGAGAAAGGCAGTGACAGCAGTTGTGGAGGCAAAAGAATAGGGTACTATGACTGAAGATTTTTTCCAGGGATATAAGGGCGAGGCTCTGGCAGTACTGAAGAAGTTCAATGTCAGGGTATGGGGCCAGACCGAGATAGAGACCACCCGCGGACTCTTCAGGGGGACCATCCTGCCACGGTCGGAGAACAATGATGATCTTCACATAGTGATCAAGATCGAGAGCGGTTATAATATCGGCATTGATATCACCACTATTCTCAGGATGACTGAGACAGGTTACAACAAGGCCAACTACAAGATACCTGAAAAGGAGTTTCCCTACTCGGATGACAAGCCCAACGTGAAGTTGCTTGGCACCGGGGGCACCATTGCCTCGAGGCTTGACTACCGCACCGGTGCCGTCATCCCGGCCTTTTCGCCCGGAGAGTTGTATGGAGCCGTGCCCGAGCTGGCCGACGTATGCAACATCCGCACTGAAAAACTCTTCGGCGTATTCAGTGAGAACATGGGCCCCGACCAGTACAAGATCCTGGCAAATGCAATCGGCAAGGAGATTGCCAATGGTATTGACGGCATCATGATTGGTCATGGTACCGACACCCTGCATCACACTGCTGCGGCTCTCTCATTCATGGTACAGGACTCACCCGTTCCTATAGTGCTTGTAGGATCACAGCGCTCCTCTGACAGGCCGTCGTCTGATGCCGCTCTGAACCTGATACATGCCTCCACGGCTGCCGGCCATGGTGACATTGCCGAGGTGATGGTCTGCATGTTCGGTCCCACCAGTGATGAGTACGGGTTCCTGCATCGCGGCACCAGGGTGCGCAAGATGCACAGCTCATACAGATCAACTTTCAGAACAATTGGTGACATGCCCGTGGCTACAGTACGGCGGGGAGAGGTGAAGCCGATAAAGAAAGACTACAATCCCAGGCGCACTGACCGCAATGTAAAGATCATGCCCTATTTTGACGAGAATGTAACCATGCTCTATTTCTATCCGCACATGAAGGCGGATATGATTCATTCACTCATCGACAATGGTTACAAGGGGATCATCATCGTGGGCACCGGACTGGGCCATGTCAACAGGGAACTCTATCCGGCGCTGGAGAGGGCGCAGAGGGAGAATGTGGCGGTCTATATGACCCTGCAGACCATCTGGGGTTATGTTCATATGTTCGTTTATGAAACGGGGCGCGACATGATGGCCAAGGGTGTCATCCCCCTGGGCAACATGCTTCCCGAGGTTGCATGGGTCAAGCTGGGCTGGGCACTGGGGCAGACGGATGACCTTGAGGAGGTCAGGCGGATCATGCTTACTCCTGTTAATGACGAGATCACCGAGAGGGAACCCTATAACGGATATCTGGTCTACCAGGGCGGCGTGCCTGAGGTGGAGGAGTTCATCAGGCGAGTACATAAGTAGAGTAGGCAGTAGGCAGTACCAGTAGGCAGTACCAGTAGGCAGTACCAGTAGGCAGTACCAGTAGGCAGTAGGCAGTAGGCAGTAGTTTTCAGTGCAGGAAGCGCAGCACGACATCATGTTCACCCGGAAATGACTGCCGCGTGCCGACTGCCGCGTGCCGACTTCTCAATCTCAATCCACTCTTCCCGGATATACCTTCAGCGCTTCGGCCAGGGTCTCCATGGCATTGCGCAGGTCATCAATATTCAGCACATAGGCTACGCGCACCTCGTTCTTGCCGGCGCCGGGAGTGAAGTAGAATCCCGTTGCAGGTGCAACCATCACCGTCTGGCCCTTGTAACTGAACTCCTCGAGGAGCCATTGTGCGAACCTGTCTGAGTCATCTATCGGCAACTTAACCACAGTGTAGAATGCACCCCGCGGCAGCGGGCAGTACACTCCCGGCATCCTGTTAAGAGCATTGACCATGAAATCGCGTCGGGCGATATACTCATCATACACCTCCCTGAAGTATTCCTTTGGCGTGTCAATGGCAGCCTCGGCAACCAGCTGTCCCAGCCCGGGAGGGCACAGACGTGCCTGCCCGAACTTGAGTGCAGCCGCCAGCACCTCTTTGTTGTGCGTTATCAGCGCACCTATGCGCACACCGCACATGCTGTAGCGCTTGGAGACGGAATCAAGCAGCACCACATTGTCCCGTATGCCTTCAAGCTGCATGGCGGAGAAATGTTCGGCGCCGTAGCAGAACTCCCTGTAGACTTCATCGGAGAAGAGGAACAGATCGTGCTTTTTCACTATGTCACGCAGCTGCATCAGTTCCTCCTTTGAATATAAGGCGCCGGTGGGATTGTTCGGGTTGCATATTAAAATGGCCTTGGTCTTCGGGGTAATCTTCTTCTCAATCTCAGCAATGGAAGGGAGGGCAAACTCATCCTCAATGAATGATCTTACAGGCACTATCCTCACCCCGGCAGTCGTTGCGAACCCATTGTAATTGGCATAGAAGGGTTCGAAGGTGATCACCTCTTCATCCGGGTTAAGGCATGACATGAAGGCAAACAGCACTGCCTCACTGCCACCGGTAGTAACTATGATCTCAGTGTGGTCAATATCAATGTCTATCTTCCTGTAGCTCTCAGCCAGCTTGCGTCGGTACGACTCATTCCCTGCGGAATGAGAATACTCGATGACCTTTATGTCAGTTTCCTTCAGTGCCTTCAGCGCGGGCCCGGGAGTATGTATATCCGGCTGGCCGATATTAAGATGGTAAACCTTTGTTCCCCGGCGTTTGGCTTCCTCGGCGTAAGGAACCAGCTTGCGGATCGGTGATGCCGGCATCATCCCGGCCTTTTCTGAAATCTTTGGCATTGCTTTTATTTTTTTAAACCCTGATTAGTTACCGTTTCAAATGTATTCAAATTCATTTTTCCGAACTATGATTTTGAGCATAAGGCCATCCACTTTTTCCATAATGGCAACAAAATATTAATTTTGTGCCCTTACATACTACTATACCAGCCCATAAACCAAAAAATCGCAAATCGAACATCGCCAATCGAACATCGCCAATCCCAAATCGAACATCGAACATCGCAAATTCCAAATCCCATGACCGAGATTCCCTCAAAATATGAACCCGCATCAGCGGAGAGCAGGTGGTACAGTTACTGGATGGAGAAGGGTTTCTTCCGCAGCAGGCCGGACAACCGTGAGCCGTATACCATTATCATCCCTCCACCCAATGTGACAGGAGTTCTCCACATGGGACACATGCTCAATAACACCACCCAGGATGTGCTTATCAGGCGTGCCCGCATGCAGGGATTCAATGCCTGCTGGGTGCCCGGCACCGATCATGCCAGCATTGCCACCGAAGCCAGACTGGTTGCCAAATTGCGCAGTGAGGGTATTGATAAGAGGTCGCTCACCCGCGATCAGTTTATGGAACATGCATGGGAGTGGACCCACAAGCATGGCGGAATCATTCTGGAGCAACTCAAGAGGCTGGGGGCGTCATGTGACTGGGAACGGACACTGTTCACCATGGATGAGCCACGGTACAAATCTGTGATCAAGGTCTTTGTGGATTTATATGACAAAGGATTGATTTACCGTGGTGTACGCATGGTCAACTGGGATCCGCAGGCATTGACAGCTGTCTCTGACGAGGAGGTTGTATACACCGAGGAGAAGTCGAAGCTCTACTATGTCCGCTACAGGATAGCGGGCGAAGAGGGCTACATCACTGTGGCCACCACCCGTCCGGAGACCATCCTGGGTGACACTGCCGTGTGTGCCAACCCGGCTGATGAGCGATACGCACACCTAAAGGGCAAGCACGTCATTGTACCCATGGTCAACCGTGAGGTGCCGTTCATCTTTGACGATTATGTTGATATGGAGTTCGGCACAGGCTGCCTCAAGATTACTCCGGCACATGACATAAATGACTATGAGATAGGAGTCAGGTATAACCTGGAAAGCATTGATGTCTTCAATGATGACGGCACGTTGTCAGAGGCAGCAGGGCTCTACACCGGGAAGGACCGATTTGAGGCCAGGGATCTGGCTGAGGAGGAGCTTCGCCGTACGGGCGCCCTGGTCAGGGTTGAGGATTACATCAATAAGATAGGCAGGTCAGAGCGCACCCATGTGGTTATTGAACCCAAGCTCTCACTGCAATGGTTCCTCAGCATGAAGGATATATCGGAGCCGGCTCTCCGGGCAGTTATGGATAACACTGTCAGACTCTTCCCCGATAAGTTCAAAAATGTATACAGGCACTGGATGGAGAATGTGCGTGACTGGTGCATCAGCAGGCAGTTGTGGTGGGGTCATCGTATCCCGGCCTGGTACTACGGCAACAATGACTTCGTTGTTGCAGCGACAGAGGAAGAAGCCCTGAAAAAGGCCCGCCTGGCCACCGGCAATACAGGACTGACACTTAATGACCTGCGCCAGGATGATGACGTGCTTGACACCTGGTTCTCATCGTGGCTCTGGCCACTCACCTGTTTTGATGGCATCAATTATCCTGATAACGAGGACATTAAATACTATTACCCCTCCAACGTTCTGGTGACCGCCCCGGATATTCTCTTCTTCTGGGTTGCCAGAATGATCATAGCGGGATATGAGTACCGCGGGAAAGAGCCATTCGGCGATGTCTACCTCACAGGAATGGTTCGTGACAAGCAGAAACGCAAGATGTCGAAGTCGCTTGGCAACTCCCCGGACCCGATAGACCTGATGGAGAAGTATGGCGCTGACGGCGTGAGGGTGGGCATGCTTCTATGCTCACCGGCAGGGAATGACCTCCTGTATGACGACAGTCTTCCCGAACAGGGGCGGAATTTTGCCAACAAAATATGGAATGCCTTCCGGCTGATGATGACCATGAAGAGGGATGATGGGCTGGAGCAGCCTGCCGCCTCAGCCGCCGCTGTGACATGGATGCGGAACACCATGAGGAAGAGCCTTGCCGACATAGAAGATAGCTTTGTAAGGTACCGTATATCTGATGCTTTGATGCAGGCATACAAGCTATTCTGGGACGATTTCTCAGGATGGTTTCTGGAGATCATCAAGCCTTCTTTCGGAAAGCCCATGGATGGTAAAACACACCGTGATGCACTTGCCATCTTTGAGGACCTGATGAAGATACTGCATCCTTTTATGCCCTTCATTACAGAGGAGATATGGCAGCGTCTGGCTGAGAGGCCGGAGGGCAGCAGCATAATGATTGAGCAGATGCCTGTTCCTGAACCTTACGAGGCAGGCATGCTGCAGCGGTTTGAAACTGTGCGGGAGATAGTCAGCGCCGTGCGCGCCATTAGGAAGGAAAAGAAAATCCCTGTGCGTGAACAGCTGGTACTATGTGCCTCTCCCGGAGCTACCGGGACCGAGTTCGATCCGGTCATATCACGCATGTGCAATCTCGCTGAGATAAGGGTTGTAGAAGGCAAGGTTGAAGGAGCGGCATCATTCAGGATAATGACTCATGAGTTCTTCATTCCGCTGAGTGATGGCATTGACCATGAGGAGGAGATAAATAAACTCCAGGAGGAGCTGGTTTACCAGGAGGGTTTCCTGGCATCTGTTCTGAAGAAGCTCTCAAATGACAGGTTTGTTGCCAACGCCCCGGAAAAGGTTATTGCCATGGAAAGGAAGAAGGAGGCTGATGCACGGGCAAGAATTGCCACCATCAAAGAGAGCCTCGCCCATCTCAGGAAGTAGAGGCCGTAGCCAGAGTCAGTCTTTTGTAATGGTATAACTGCCATTCGCCGATGGCACCGCACGCCACCCGTCGTTCAGCACCAGGTGCCATCCTTCTCCTGAGATATGATTTCGCTCTGCCAGGAACTCTTTTGCGCTCACCCTGAGAGTGCGAAGATCATTGGTCAGCAGCGCACCGCCGTTGTCCACCGCCAGCTTGCCCCAGTTGTCAGCCACACGAAGCTTCTCATAAAGCGTCCCGAGGGTATCCAGGTAGTCAATATCCTCCGGCTCGAAGCTGAAGTTGGGGCTCTCCATGTTGATTATCAGCACGGGCTTTTCATTGAATGTGGAGACTATGCGGCGGGTGTTCTCATTGATCCTTTCTTCACGCTCGCTCTCCTCAGTTCTTATAGACTGTATATCATAATTAAAGGCCAGTGATCCGGCCACATCGCGGCAAACTTCCGGCAGTGTCACTCCATAGGCTTCCAGCGCAGCCCTTCCAAGATCAAAGTCAGTTGTATGTATCTGTTTGAAATCGAAGTCTTTGTCGCTCAGCAAGGTTGCATACAGCGCTCCGTGCACAAAACCGTAACCCCAGGCATAGGAGCTGTTCTGATAGATCCTTTCAAGATATTCAAGAATTCTGGTCTTCATCTCTTCAGGGCCGGAGGTGCACAGCTTAATATAAGTAAAGGTTGTCAGCCCCTCGTAGTTTTCAAACTTGTTCTCGTCAGCAATGGCGTCCGGGAAGAGCTCACGCCTGGCGCCACGGAAGACCAGTGCGTCACGGATAGCCTGGTTGCGTGCTTCCCCTGTTGAGCCTATGGCGTTGGTGAGGGCTTTCCATTCAAGCTTAAGGTAGAGGCGTGCATTCTTCTGGTTAAGGTGCCTGGTGCTGAAGGTTGAGGGTTTCAGGCTGTGCCTGTCCTGGAAACAGTGGAACAGGCTGTGCACGGTACGGGTGACCATCCGGTAATGATCTTCATTCTCCGGCAGTGGCACCATGGCATATCTGAGTCCGCCAAACTCAATGACATTGTTTGTGATGATCCTCTCCTTCGGCAGTATGCCCCCGTAGATGCCATCCCTGGGCTTCAGTATGCCCTCCCTGTCCTGCTGATTGGCAAAGATGGCCCTGCTGCGGCTGTCGACATACATCACCGGACCATAGAGGTTCTCACCCCAGAGCATACCGTTATCCTTGTTGCACACCTCCTCAACAGCAGTGAAGTATACCTTCGCCTTCTCCGCATTGAACCATTCATGCTTCTCCTCCTGATTGCAAGAAGCCATTGCTAAAAGAGCGCATATGAACAGTACTTTCTTCATCTTCCGGTGAAAACTTAAGGATCAAAAATAGTAAAAAATAGATATATCGGCTTTAAGGGCCTCCGGGCTGTGAAAATGTATAGTGATTTTGGTCCTGTATTTTGCATCTAAAAAATTTTACATTTGCCCGTCAACCAAAAGAAACCGACGATGAACAATGACATACTTATGAGCCGCAATGAGCTGGTGCAGTTCCTGAGAAAGCCTGCAGACCAGTTTACCTCCGATGATATAGTACGATTCATTGAAGCCAAGGGCATCAGGATGGTTAACTTCAGGTATGCTGCCGGGGACGGTAAGCTCAAGTCGCTTAATTTCGTGCCATACAGTCGTGATCATCTCGTTTCAATACTCACTTCAGGTGAGCGTGTTGACGGCTCCAGCCTCTTTTCGTTCATTGAGGCAGGCTCAAGTGACCTTTATGTGATGCCCCGTTACCGCACTGCTTTTGTCAATCCCTTTACCCAGGCCCCTACGCTTGAGATACTCTGTTCATTTTACAACTCGGAAGGCAGGCCTCTGGAAAGCTCTCCGGAATATATTCTCCGCAAGGCGATAAAGGGGTTCACTGCCTCCACAGGGTATACCATCAGGGCTCTCGGAGAGCTGGAATACTATGTAAGGTCAGCAAGCGAAGAGCTTTATCCGCTCTTTGACCAGAAAGGATACCATCAGTCGAAGCCCTTTGCCAAGTTTGAGGATCTGCGCGTGGAAGCCCTCGAGCTATGTGCCAGGGCTGGCTGCCACATCAAGTACGGACACTCGGAAGTGGGCAGCTTTTCAAAGGATGGAGACGACTTCGAACAGCACGAGATTGAGTTCCTGCACGTTCCTCTGGATGAGGCAGTGGAGCAGCTTCTGATTGCCAAATGGATTCTCCGCATGCTTGGTTACAAGTATGGTGTGGAGGTGAGTTTCGCGCCGAAGATCACCGTGGGCAAAGCCGGATCAGGCATGCATATCCATCTCATGCTTGAGAAGGATGGCCGCAACCTGATGATTGAGGATGGCAGGCTGAGTGACATTGCCAGAAGAATGATTGCCGGTATCCTTGATTTGAGCAAGGGTCTTACGGCATTCGGAAACACTATTCCGACATCCTACCTGAGGCTGGTTCCTCACCAGGAGGCTCCGACGAACATCTGCTGGGGCGACCGCAACCGGTCAGTGCTGGTAAGGGTTCCCCTTGGTTGGCTGGGTGCATCACAGATGATTCATGATGCCAATCCTGCTGAGCCCTCTGGTCCGGCAGAGAAGGTCTCAAGGCAGACCGTTGAGCTCCGTTCACCTGACGGCTCGGCGGATATCTATCTTCTCATGGCGGGCATTGCCGTGGCCATAAGACATGGCCTGGAGATGCCGGGGGCGCTGGAGATGGCTGAGAGACTATATGTTGATTACAATATTTTCAAGGAGAAGGAAAAGGCCGCGGCGAAGAAGCTCGAGTCACTGCCTGCCTCGTGCTGGGATTCGGCTGAAGCACTGCTGAATCTGCGTGCCCACTTCGAAAAGGACGGGGTCTTCCCGGCAGGGGTCATTGATGCCCTGGCGGCGAAGCTGAAAACATACAATGATCAACACCTCAGCGAGGAGCTTTACGGCAAGAACGAAGCCATCGCGAAGCTGGTGAAGGAGTACCTGCACTGCGGTTAGGATTGCATTTCTAACAAAGAAAATGAGTCAGCCGCACCATGGTGAAATAAACGGCTGAGGGAGATTATGCTTCAGCTGTTGCCCTGATTGTCTCTTCACAATTATCCGGGTGGTTCATGCGGCAGATGGCAGCCCTGATGCTTACATTCAGCTCAAACCCCACCAGCAGGGCCACTGCGTTAAGATAAAACCAGATGAGGATGACTATAAAGGTTCCGATGGAACCGTACAGTTTGTTGTACTGCCCGAAGTTGTTCACGTAGGCCGAAAAGGCCAGGGAGGTTATGATAAAAAGGGTGGTGGCAACTATCGATCCCGGTGAGATATACCTGAAATCCTTCTTCCGTGCCGGCACAAGATAGTACATGGTGGAAATAGCAAAGAAAAGCATGGTTATGATAAGTATCCACTTCAATACCATAATGATATAAAAGACGAGGTTCATCTCCAGCAGGTCCATCTCCACCAGCCTGCTCACCACCATCCGGCTCAGGATTATCAGTGCGCTGGCAGCCATGAACATGATAAGCACAAAGACCAGGAGGAAGACTGCTATCTTTCTCTGCTGCAGCCATGACCGGCTCTCAAAGTCATGCACAGAGACATTGAATGCATGGATCAGAGCATGAATGCCGTTGGTGGAAAAGATGACCGTAGCAAAGAACATGATCACCATCAGGGTTCCGCTCTTGTTGGTTATCACGTCAACAATGGTGCTCTCCAGGTAACTGTAAGCATTAGCAGGCAGCATGTTCTCAAACAGCCTGATCAGTTCAGTCTGGAAGTTAGGCACGGGGATGAACGGGATGAGTGTAAAGAGGAAGATAGTTGCCGGCAGGAATGCCATGAGCATGTTAAAAGCTATTGATGAGGCCCTGGTTACCAGCACCCCGCGGCCGAAGAGACCTTTTACTATCAGTCTGCCAACCAGTTCCAGCGGCGCACCGTCAAATCCCGGCGGCACCGCGTTTCTTATCCATCTCGTTCTGGCTAGCAAGGTTTCCCTGGCGGTCATCTCTCTGTCAAAATGCTTTCAGGCTCATGTCAAGGCTTTTTATGTGGTGGGTCAGTGCCCCTATTGAGATGTAGTCGACGCCGCAGAGAGCATAATCCCTTACGTTTTCCAGGGTGATCCCTCCCGATGATTCCGTCTCTGTTCTTCCCGCGATAAGCTTCACGGCGCTCCTGGTGTCAGGGATATTGAAGTTGTCAAGCATAATGCGGTGAACACCACCGGCATCAAGGATCTCCTTCACCTCATTGATATTGCGTGCTTCCACCTCTATTTTAAGGTCAAGGCCTTTATCCCTCAGGTACTCTTTTGTGCGTGAAATGGCTCTTGTTATCCCCCCCGCGTAATCTGTATGGTTATCCTTGAGCATGATCATATCATAGAGGCCCATCCGGTGGTTCACGCCGCCGCCGGTACGGACCGCCTCCTTCTCCAGTGCCCGCATCCCGGGGGTGGTTTTGCGGGTGTCAGTTATACGTGCCCGGGTGTCACTGATCAGTTGGGTATACCGGGCTGTGGAAGTAGCTATGCCGCTCATTCGCTGCATTATATTCAGCACTATTCGCTCTGCGCGAAGGATAGGCTGTACCCTTCCGGACACAGTGAGGGCTATGTCGCCATATTTAACCCTGTCGCCGTCATGGAGCAGGATATCAACCGTCAGTGAGGGGTCAGCTGTTGTGAATACTTCGCGGGCTACGCGCAGACCGGAGATGATGCCTTCCTCCTTTATGATCAGCCTGGCGCGTCCGGTGGCGTCAGAAGGGATGGATGCCAGTGAGCTGTGATCACCGTCACCGGTATCCTCGGCAAGAGCATTTATTATAAATGACCGGAGATCGGTTTCACTCATTATCTGCTTCAATCCTTATCTGGTGTATCAATGGGTTACCGTTGACCTTTTTCAGCAGGAAGTAAACGCGGAATTTGCCCTTGTCTGTCTCAAGGTTGGCGATGGCGTACTGGGCATCACCCCTGGCGCCCTGGTGCCTTATAACGAATTCGCGTGAACGGTAGCGGCTGAAGAAATCCTTCAGTATCTTCTCAGCCACGCTCTTGCTGTAAAAGTCCTCCTTGTCAGGAAGCACCAGCTCAACGGTACTGTTAAGATACTCGGACAGTCCTGCAGCGCTTCCCGTACGAAAAGCGATGGCTATTCCGGAGGGTATCCTGGACTGTTCCTGGGCGGCAAGCACAATTACCAGAACGAACAGCATACCTGCCGTGGACAAAAGCTTCTTTCTCATTTCCTTTCCTTTCTGCTTTCCATGTCAGGGACAAAGCAAATTTAATTATTTATATCAAAAAGCGCACCACTTTTAATTATCCACCACCCTGACCGGCATAAAAAGTGCTTAATTGTTATATTTGCCCTACTCAACGAATGCCGGGACAAGCAATGAAAATGGTGCTCCTGCTTGCAGGAAAGACTGATCAGCCCTGGATCAGGGACGGTGTGGCGGAATATGAGAAGAGGATCTCAAAATACACCCGCCTTGAGATTGTCACCCTGCCTGACGTAAAGAACCCGGGAAACAGACCTCCTGAATGGGTTAAGTCAAGGGAAGCCGAAAAGATGGTCTCCTTTTTCAGGAGTGATGACCATATAGTCCTGCTTGATGAGCGGGGCACGCTATACTCCACTCTCGGTCTGGCCGGATGGCTCCGCAAAGCGATGATGCTTCCCTCAAAAAGGATAGTGTTTGTGGTGGGAGGACCCTACGGTTTTGACCCATCGGTGAAAGCCAGGGCGGATCATTCGATCTCCCTTTCCGGTCTTACCTTCTCACACCAGGTGGTACGATTATTGTTCGCAGAACAACTTTACAGGGTACTCTCGGTCAATGCCGGGGATCCATATCATCATGAATGACGCCATGCCCGGGAAACTAAAGGATATCAGGATTGTACTCATTGCCCTTCTGGCAGTTGCAGGGCTGGCAGCAGGAGCTGACATACTCTATCACAGCGGACTGGAATGGCGTATGCGTACGGCGCGTGTTGACGCCAGGCTCTCTTCACTGGAAAGGGAGGCAGGAAAACTGCTGATAAGGGCTGAGAACGAGATCAGGGAGACAGGTGACCCGAAGTTGCTCTTTAAAAACCCGCTTGGGAGCGATGCCCTGAAGAAAGGCATAACCCTCCTTGTCTACCATGAGGGCCGGGTGGTCTACTGGTCTGACAACAGCATAGCCTTTCCGCTTCTCTACAGCAAAGGATTTGGCGAGCATAAGCCGGTGTTTTACAGTAACGGCTGGTTTGTGCCCATCCACCATGAGTTCCCGGGTTATTCAATGCTGGCACTCATAAAGGTATACAGGCAGTATCCTATTGTAAACAACATCCTTGTATCAGGATTCACGGAGACCTTCCCGCTCCCTGAACAGACTCTCATCACCTTTGATCCTGATGAGACACCGTATCATGTAAACGGGTCTGAAAATGAGTTTCATTTCGGACTGCTCTTCCCGGAGAGGAAGCCCAACACCATCTTCATCGTCATTCCTATAATGCTGTGGATTGCACTGTTTTTCCTGCTGATAAGGATTGTGGTGCTGGCCTCACAATGGCTTGAGAGGGAAACAGGCAGACCGGTAGGGATACCGGTTGCCTCCGGAGCTCTGGTGATCATATACCTGATAATCCTGCTTACAGGCCTGCCACCATCGGTTACTGCCACGGAGCTCTTTTCGCCCTTTCACTGGTCGGCAGGACGGATGATGCCTACCATCGGGCATGCACTTCTGCTGGGACTGCTGATCCTTTCTGCCGTCAGGATTGCCTTCAGGAGTGGCAGATTCAATGAACCATGGACCGGAAAGGGCATCCTCAGACCTCTTGTGCCGGGGTTGTTTCTGGCATCGGGTATTCTGCTCTTTCTGGCAGCAGAAGCCTTTTTCCGTGATCTTGTCCTGAACTCATCAGTCAGCTTTGAGGCCTTTCGTATACTTGATATGACCTTCATGAGCCTTGCCGGACTGATTGCCGTGCTGATGATGCTTACCGTTCCCGTCCTGCTCTTCATGCGTGCAATCAGGATGATGAGGGAGTGGCCCCGGCATGAGTGCCTTACTGTTACCGGCGTAACCTCTCTTTTATTACCTCTGGCATGCCTGCTCTTCACGCGTTGCAGCTTTCTGAGCGTAGCCTGGGTGGTGATCATGCTGGCAGCTGTCATTCTGTGGCAGAGAAAATCATACTCCGAGGTGACACTGATGATTCTCTTTTCCCTGGTGACGGGTCTTTATGCAACCACACTGATACTCAAATACTCTGAAATGAAGGAGGAGAGGAATATGAAGGTGATGGCTGTCTCACTTGCCAATGACAATGACATGGTGGCCGAAGGGATGCTTATTGACATGTGGCCGGCGCTGGAAGATGATACAGTGCTGGCAGGACTTGTCAGAAGAGAAGAGATCACTGCTGCGGATATCAACGCTGTGTATCGCTATCTTGAAGACGGCTATTTCTACGGGTACTGGGAGAACTATGACCTGAACATTATCATCTGCCGCAATGACTCTCCTCTCAGCCTGGGCTCAACCGGGGCTGAGGCAGAGAACTGCTTCGACTGGTTTGCCAGCCGGATAAGGAATGAGGGCGATACCATTACCCGCACGGGATTCTACTTTATGCGCAACCGGACAGGCCGGGCCTGGTATATGGCCAATCTCTTCTACGAGGTCTCACCAGGCGTGACCAACGGATTATTCATTGAGCTGGTGAGCCATATAGAGACCTATCTTGCCGGTTACCCCGAGCTGCTGCTTGACGCAACCCATCAGCGCTTTCCTAAGCTCAGGCATATATCCTACGCCAAGTATAACAACGGAGAGCTGGTGCTCAGGTCAGGGGAATATCCATATGACACCGAGATTGAACCGGGTCAGGTGGAGAGGGAGGAGTACAGGTTTGTGGAAACACCTGATTTCAAGCATCTCTACTATTCCCTCGGAGACATGACACTCGCCATCTCAACCCCCAGGGTGATGGCAATAGACAGGATTATTACATTCGCCTATCTGTTCATTATCCTGCTGATTTATGTCTTTACCCTTCTTACCCTCTTTACCATACACCCGCGTGAGCTGCTGAAGACTGATACCTTCAGAAGGCGTCTGCAGCTCTCATTTGCAGGAGTGCTGACCGTGGTTTTCATCATCGTGATTGCAGGAGCACTGGTGCTGAGCACGAAACAGTTCAGCAATAATCATATAAGGCTGATCCGGGAAAAGGCAATGTCCCTGTCTATTGAACTGGAGCACAAGCTCTTTGCAGAAGAAACTCTGGAAGGAGGATGGCAGACCCGTGACTATCCCACGCTGAATCATCTTCTTGTAAAGTTCTCAAATGTATTCTTTACTGATATCAACCTTTACTCGCCCTCAGGAAATCTTCTTGCCACCTCCAGGCCTGAGGTGTTCACACGCAAGCTTGAGGGAAGCATGATCAATCCCGTGGCGTACGGAGTCCTTACCTCTCCGGGCAAGGAGGAATATATTGGCGTTGAGACCATTGGCAACCTGAGGTACCTGTCGGCTTATCTGCCTTTCTACAATGAAGACAATAAGCTTCTTGCCTATCTCAATATACCCTATTTCACCATGCAGAACCTGCTCGCAGGGGAGTCATCAAACCTCATTGTTACCCTTATCAATTTCGCCCTCCTTTTCCTTCTCCTGATGATGTGGGTCTCGGTATTCCTCAGTGACAGAATTACCAGTCCGCTGAAAATGCTTCAGCAGGCAATGGCTTCTGTTGCCTACGGTAAAAAGAATGAACATATAAGTTATAGCAGTCGTGATGAGGTGGGTGAGCTTGTCAGGCAATTCAACCGGATGACAGATGAACTGGATGAAAGTGCCAACAAGCTCGCACGGACTGAACGTGAAATGGCCTGGCGTGAGATGGCCCGGCAGATAGCGCATGAGATTAAAAACCCTCTTACGCCCATGAAGCTTAACGTTCAGCAGTTATTAAAAGCATGGAATGACCGGGTGCCGGATTTTGACGCCAGGATGAAAAGCTTCACTGATAACCAGATTGAATATATTGACAATCTGTCAAACATAGCCACTGCGTTTTCATATTTTGCCAGGTTGCCGGGAGCGGATCCGACAGAGGTAGATGTCATTGCCCAGTTAAAAACCACCCTGGCAATGTTCAGTCACTCTGAGAATGCTTACATTACCCTTAATGCAGGCAATGTCAGCAAGGCATTTATCATGGCTGACAGGGAGCACCTGAACAGTATATTCTTCAATCTGCTGAAGAACGCGGTGCAGGCAATCCCCTCGGGCCGTAAGGGGGAGATCAGGATAGAGATAATGCCTGTTGATAACAAGCTGCAGATAAAATTCACAGATAACGGGGCAGGCATACCGGACGAGCTCATTCCTAAAATTTTTACTCCTAACTTCACCACCAAGTCATCCGGCATGGGTCTCGGGCTGTCAATAGTAAAGAGATATGTTGAGAGTGCCCGGGGGAAAATATGGTTTGAAACGGAGCATGACAAAGGCACTGTTTTCTTGGTGGAATTCCCGCTTCTTAACGTTATCAGGTCTTAAGAAACCGGCTGCTTCTAAAATAATCTGTAAAAATATCAGTTTAATAGAAGTATATCAGCAAACCAGTACCATAAAATGCCCCTTAAGAACCATCACATAGCCAGGAGATATCTTCTGATTATTGCTATGATACTGACCGGTGGTTCTGTTTTCATTTCAGGGCAGACACCCCTCCTTACCGGCCAGGTCAACCGCTATGCACAAATTACTTCTGTTGGCACCAATTATGTGATTGTTGATGATGTGACTGACTTTGCTGTCAATGACACCGTTATGGTGATGCAGATGAACGGGGTCAGGATCAACGCCGGAACAGACCTTCAGGGTAATTATCAGAATATTATTGGCACACCCGGGAAATATGAGATAATCATAATAGGATCAGTCAATCCGGCTTCCCGAAGAATTGGCTTTACCCGGGTGCTTATGAACAGTTATAATGCCGGTGCCGGATTACAGCTCATAAAGGTAAGGTCATACCGTGACGCTGTTGTCAATACCCAGCTGTCATGCCAGCCCTGGGATTCTGCCAATGTCCGTGGAGGGGTGCTGGTCTTCATGGTTAAGGGTGTTCTGACACTCAATGCAGACATCAACGTTACGGGCACCGGTTTCAGGGGAGGCATTGTCTCACAGGGTGTTGGCTGGTGCCAGAATACTCATGACAGTCTCGGATGGGAATCTTATAGTATATGGTCGCCTGCCGCAGGGTACAAGGGTGAGGGCATTGGTACCAGGACTGCTTCTGATGAGCCTCTTTATCCGTACTATATGAAGGGCAAGGGAGCCAACATGACCGGTGGCGGTGGCGGTAACGGGCACTTCTCCGGCGGCGGTGGCGGATCAAACTACGGCGAAGGCAGCATCGGCGATGTGGAGATTGCCCCGGATACCTGCGGCGGCCTTTTGCCCGGAGGCAGGGGAGGGTTCACTATCTCCGGTTATCCCACGCTCAACAGCGGTGTCTTCATGGGCGGTGGCGGCGGCGCCTCAGCATACCTTACTACGCCGTCAACATCTCCCGGCGCCAATGGTGGAGGCATAGTCATCATCCATGCTGATACCATTGTCGGCAATGGCAGGATCATAACTGCCAGCGGAGCCGCAGCGGGTAACAACACGGTGGCAAACAGTGGTGCCGGTGGTGGTGGTGCAGGCGGTTCGGTAGTGATAAGCACAACGTATTTTCAGACCACCCCTCTCCTTTCGGCTGACGGAGGCAGGGGTGGTGATAATATTAACCAGAACGGTGCCGGCGGCGGTGGCGGCGGTGGACTCATATGGACCAGGGGCGCTTTCCCCGGTACGGCAACCGTTGCCGGTGGCCAGGGCGGCATTCACAGCACCGGCGATCCCAACAGGGACGGTGCTCCGGGGCGTATACGCGGTGACCTGAACCTGCCGCTCAACGGCTTCCTCTTCAATGAGATCTATCTGGCTCACAGCCAGACTCAGCTCGATTCCATCTGTGAGGGTATGATACCACCATCAATGACCGGCACCCGCCCGGCTGGAGGCAGCGGTACATATACCTACCAGTGGCAGAAGAGTTATGACAACAACAACTGGTCAGATGTTGCAGGAACATCCATCGACTACTCACCAACCTCCACCGAGGCGGTAACAGTATGGTTCCGCAGGGTTGTCAGTGACGGTGCGGGTATTGTTGACAGGAGCCTCCCGGTGCAGATCATCGTTCATCCCCGCATCACAGGGAACATCGTGGGCCGTGACACCACCCTCTGCTACAATATGAATCCTGATGAGCTTTATCCTCTCAATGCAGGCCCTTCAGGAGGCACAGGACTCTACTACTATCAATGGGAACAGAGCCCTGACAACGTCACATGGAATGATGCTGCCGGCGCCGCCGTTGCCGCTGCATATGACCCGCCAGCCCTCATCTCAACAACATTCTATCACCGCATTGTCAGCTCGGGAGCATGCACTGACATCAGCTCCCCGGTGACGGTTACCATCCTTCCCGCCATAACCAACAATACAGTGGCCGCTGACCAGACTATCTGCGAGGGCTCACTCTTTGCAAATCTTACCGGCTCAGCCCCCGGCGGCGGCGCCGCACCATCCTACACCTATGAATGGATGAGCAGCAGTGACAACGTGAACTGGGAGCCTGCTGCAGCCACCAACAACAATGCTTCCTACGATCCGCAGGATGACTCGCCGGGTACGACCTATTACCGCAGGATGGTATACAGCGGCCTCAACAATACATGCCAGTCGGCCAGCAACAGTATCATCCTGACCAGCCATCCTGCCATCACAAACAATATCATTGGTGATGACCAGACCATCTGTGAAGGTTCGGCCCCGGCAGATATAGACGGCACTGTGCCAGCCAACGGCGCGGGTGCAGGCACCTATCTCTACCAGTGGATGAGAAGCACTGACGGTTCCGTCTTCAACAACATAGATGGCGCCACTGCCGAAGATCTGCCGGGCATTCCCCTGGCGAGCGGTGTGTGGTACAGGCGGGTAGTGAACTCCTCAGCCTGCATCAGCACCAGCAACACGGTACACATCACTGTTGATCCGGCTATAACCGGATTCCAGATTGCGCTTCCTTCACAGGGACATGACACAATATGTGCCGGCACAGCTCCGGCAATACTTTCGGGAACTCCGTCCGGAGGGCTTGGTACATTTACCTATGCATGGGCGTCATCAACTGATAATGTCAATTTCACGCCGCTTGCCGAAACCGGCACCTCGTACCAGCCCGGGAACCTCTCCTCAACAACCTGGTTCAGGAGAACGGTGACATCAGGAGCCTGTTCGGAGGGCTCGGTATACAGGATCACTGTCCTGCCCCTTATCACCGGGAACACTGTCTCTGCTGACCAGACAATATGCAACACCCAGATTGCCGCTTCTCTGACAGGCAGTGCACCTTCAGGGGGCGATGGCATATACAGGTATCTCTGGGAGAGAAAAGCAGCCACCTCACCTGACTGGGTTGCTGCAGCCGGTACGAACAACAGCGCAGGTTACCAGCCACCCCTTCTTGATGAGACCACTCAGTTCAGACGGAGTGTCTTCTCAGGTGAAAACAACTGTTGCACCTCAGTTTCTGAGCCTGTGACAGTGACGGTGGACATCATGCCTCAGAACATTAGTGCCGGGGATGACAGAACCCTTCTTCCTTATCAGTTTGCGGCCATTCTGGAAGGGAGCTTTGAAGGAGAGGGAACAGCATCATGGAGCTATGACTTCAGCACCGGGGATGAGGATCCTCTCTTCTCAGCACCGGAAGAGCTTGTGACAGAGGTAAGAAAGCTCGGGTTCGGAGACAATACCTTTATGTTAACTGTAGCCAACGGTGCATGTGTGGCTGAAGGCGTTCCGGTCACCCTGACGGTACCTGAGCTGGTAATACCACAGGGAGTTACCCCGAACAATGACGGTATAAATGATTACTTCAACATAGAGGGGCTTGAGTTCACCAGAAATGAGCTGGTGATAATAAACACTGCCGGAGCGGTGGTATACAGGGAAAATGATTACAGGAGCAATGATCCGGTTGGAGCATGGGCGGGTCTGGATCTGAACGGTAATGAGGTCCCTGACGGCACCTACTATTTCCTTCTGACAATTAAAGGGGCCCAGGATCTGAATGTGCCCGACTATGTTTCACACCTTAGCGGGTTCTTGATTCTCAGGAGATGACTATGAGGAAGAAAGTATACATAGTGATCCTTGTTGCCCTGGCGCTGCAGACCCCTGCAATAGCCCAGCAGGTCCCCATTACCAGCCAGTATCTCACCAACGGACTTGTGATAAATCCTGCCTACGCCGGCACACGTGAGGCCCTGAGCATCAACCTCTCCTACCGCAAGCAGTGGGCTAATATCACTGGCGCTCCTCAGTTCCAGACCCTTTCACTGCACACTCCGATAAACGAAAAAGAAAAGGTCTCCCTGGGCCTGATGGCTGATTACCTGACCTACGGCGTTACAAAGGATGTCGGCATCTATGCTTACTATGCATACAGTGTGAGGCTGGGCAGGGGTAAACTCTCAATGGGACTGAAGGGCGGACTTGACTTGAGCAACACCAACTATAACAGATTGCAGTTCCCCGATGGCAATCCAGCTGACCCCCTCCTTACGGGTGACATGAAATACACTCTTCCAAATATGGGTGTCGGGTTCTATTATTATACTGACAGGTATTTCGCCGGTCTCTCTGTGCCTTCACTGCTTACCTACAAGCGCGATGCAACGGACGAATTCAGCGTGACACCTGATTACAAGCTGTTCATGACATGTCTGACGGCCGGCACCCTTCTGCAGTTCGCTGACGTTTTCAAGGTAAAGCCGTCAGTACTTGTACGCTATGCAATACATAAGCCCATTGAGGTTGATCTGAATGCCAACCTGATCTTTGCTGATCTCCTCTGGGTGGGAGGATCATACAGGATGGCGGAGAAGGCCGTTGTGGCCCTCGTGGATCTGCAGATCACCCCGCAGCTCAAGCTGGGTTATTCCTATGACTACCAGCTGGGGCACCTGAATAACTATACATCAGGCACCCACGAGGTGTCACTCAGGTACGAGTTCCAGTATGAGGTCACCGCAACATCACCAAGGTATTTCTGAAAAAATGAGAGGAGTCCTGAAACATATAATTATAGTACTGCTCGTTCTTTCAGGTTCGTGGACCCTTCTCAAGGGTCAGGCGAAAGGCACTTTTGAGGTGTCACATCTGTCAGCCATATCATCCGGATCAGCTGACATAGCTCCCGTTATCATGAATGACGGTATCCTCTTCTGTTCAAACAGGAAGACAAACCCATTCATGACGAAGAAAAATCTTGACGGGGTAAGGCTTTTTGAGTTCTGGTTTGCACCCTTTGATGGCAACGGTGATCCCTCCTCGCCCCGCCGTTTTGCTCCCGGCCTGGTCAGTGACGCCAATATCGGCCCGGCATCAGTCACCACTGATGGCAATACTTTGTGGTTTACGCGTAACCTGTCAGAGGGCCGGCGGCTGGGCAGAAGGCAGTCAAACCCTCTGGGCATCTATACCGCAAGGCGAAGCGGCTCACAGTGGACAGATATCACTCCTTTTGAGCACAATAACCCTGAATACAATCTTTCGTATCCCTATGTGTCAGCTGACGGGCGATATCTCTTCTTCTGCTCTGACATGCCGGGAGGAGAGGGCAACTATGATATCTATATGTGCGAAAAGCTGGAGGGACAATGGTCAGAGCCGGTTAACCTCGGACCGGAGGTGAACAGCAGCTCTGCCGAGCTCCATCCCTTCATGCACAGCTCCGGGAGGCTCTATTTCGCTTCTGACAGACCCGGCGGAAAGGGCGGCCTTGATGTATGGTCCTCAAGCCTGGCATACGGTTCCTGGACTACCCCCAGGGTTCTTGATGAGCCTGTTAATTCTGAGGCTGATGATTTTGCCTTTTATGCTGCGCAGGGAGGATTACAGGGGTATTTTACCTCCAACCGCCGAAGCTTCAATGATGATATCTACAGCTTCTCCTCAACCATCATTCGCTGGTCAGCATGTGACACCCTACAGCAAAACAGCTACTGTTACGAGTTCATTGAAGAGAATGCACTGAGACAGGATACAATGAAGACCGGTTTCAGATGGGAGTGGGACTTTGGTGACGGGCACAGGGCCGTTGGCATTACGGCAGAGCACTGTTATGCCGGTCCGGGCGTCTATGATGTGACTCTTGACATAGTCAACCTCATCACGGGAGGCATAGAAAAGAGACAGGCATCATACGAGCTGGAGATAACGGATATTGAACAACCGGTAATCACCAGTCCGGAGACAGTCAGGGCAGGGGAGACATTGATACTCAATGCAGGAGCCACCTATCTGCCCGGCATGAATATAGAAAGATATTACTGGAATTTCGGTGATGAGACTGTAGCAACCGGACTGGAAGTATCAAAGATCTATGAGCTTCCGGGGAAATATAATATTCAGCTGATAGTCAGCTCAAAGCCTGACGCAGGGGGAGTTGTGCGTGAGGTTTGTGTATGTAAGGATATTGAAGTGTCTGCAAAATAAAATAGAATACTGTAAACGAGGAAGATGAAAGTTACCCGAAAAATACTGCCGCTGTTTCTGTTTATTCTCTATGCCGTACCTGCCGGGATGAATGCGCAGGAAGTGCCAGGGCCTGATGAGAATATCCCTTTCCTGATTACATTCGGTAAAGAAGGAGGTGTTACATCATGGGGAGATGATGACTTCAGCCAGACATTCTTTTTCGCTCTGCCGAAAGATTACAAGGATCCGTTCTATATCAGGGTGTATGACCCTGACACAGGTGGCAAAACCGATGAACTGAACAACTTCTGGAACACCAGGATGATGTACTCCATCTACGGGGGAAAAGGATGTTACACGCATGAGGAAGCAAACGGCATATCGCCGACAGGAAATTACAAGAGCGGGACGCTTCTTGCAACGCGTACCTTCGGGATGGACAACAAGCTTGATGAACGCTGGTATACCTTTGGCCCGTTCAATCCCGCTGACGGTGAGTATTACCCCAAGTTCCTGAGCAATATTTTCAAGATCGTCTGTGACGGCATCTCAGGAGATGACGGCAATCTCTACAGGTATGCCATCTCCAGGAGACCTGACGCCAATGTCCCCATTGACGGAGCCAACGCTTTTACCTATGAATACACTTTCAGAATGTGGAATAACAATGACACCTCCTTCGTGTCACATATCTACCCCTTCATTGACAGCGGGTGTGTATACATTCAGATGAGGAACTTCGACTGGGACGATGACGGCGATTTCATAGTTGTCTCCGTTGAGAGAAAAGGGCAGGTTATGCCCCTCTCGGGGGATGATGTTTGGGAAACATCACGGATGCCCATTCTTGAAGGAGAGATAGGCAAGTCCCTTGACTTCCGCTTTTACAAGAAAAAGGGTGATCTGGTCAGGAACAACAACGTGGTGATTTCAGTACAGAACCAGTATGGAGAGAATCTTCCGTTCTTCAGTGCACCTATCGGAGGTGTCCCGGTATATAAGCCCCGGATAAAGGTAGTACCTAAAAAGTAATCATGCCCAGGAAATCAATCTATGCCGCTACAGCCCTTCTGGCAGTCCTTATAAGGGTTCTGCAGCCTCTGCCGGCACACAGCCAGACTCACAGTTACCGCATATATGATGAATATACCGGCCTGCCGGGAAGTTATCTGAACGTCATTGAGCAGGACAGGAGCGGCCTTCTATGGGTTGGAATTGATACGGGGCTCTATCGTTATGACGGATTTGCGTTTCATAACGTGCCTGTAACTGACACAATCCCTCATGGCAATCCGAGTGCTCTTTACTGTGATGCCACCGGCACCATGTGGGTGGGGATGAGTGACGGCTCTCTCTTTGTATGGAACACCGGCAGCAACCTAATTCGGAAAGAGCTGCCTGAGACTGACAAGATCAATCGCATTATGGAAGGACCAGACAGTAAAATCTGGATTGTAACACAGACCCGTGGAATATATCTGGCCGAGCCGGGAGGAGGCGCAAAGATCAGCAGGATGGAGATGCCTGAAGAGATGACTCTGTTTGATATTGCCTTTACCGGCGGTGACAGATTCCTGGCTGCCACCCAGGATAACCTGCACCTCTGTGTTCATCAGGGAGATGAGGTTGTCAGTGAATACTCATTTCCGGAGCTTGAGTACACCTGGATACAGACAGTGGTGAGGATGGATGATGATACCTGGTTCGCCGGAACGGGTGACAGGGGCCTGTATATGATCAAACGGACTGATGAGAATATGACGGCAACGTCTGCCGGTGATACAACCTTACTGAACATGAATATCCCGGCGTTGATTGCAGCACCGGGCAGGACACTCATTATCGGTACCCTCGATGCAGGCGCAATAAAAGCCGTTTTCAGCGCTGACTTCTCTGAGATGAAGATCCACGGGGTGTACAATACCGGCACCGGACTGCCGGAGAATAACATCAGGACTCTTTTCAGGGACCGCGAGGAAAATCTCTGGATAGGCCTGTTCAACAGCGGGCTGGCGGGTGTGACCACCAATGCCTTTTCATTTCACAGGCCTGCCACGAACCGGGAGATAACATTCATAGGCAGGAGTGGCGACGGGCTTGTGGCTGGCACCAGGAACGGCCTCATGGACTTCAATCCGGCAACGGGGCTCTTTTCAGATTTTCGCAATCTCTCCGTCAGAACGGGCGGATCAGGTATAGCCTCATGGGCTGCCGATGACAGCGGAAATTTATGGATCGGAACGGTCAGGGATGGCATCTGGGTCATGAACAGCGATGGCACTCTGCGTCAGTTTTATCTCTCGCGCAATCCGGGGCAGAACCATATCAACTCCGTGGCTGTGGAGGGTAAAAATGTCTGGCTGGGCACAAGTGACGGGGTAGTCTTGCTTGACAGGGAGAGCGGGACACAGAAGGCAGTCTATACCACCCTTGACATGCTGCCACATAACTATATTTCCCAGGTGGTTGTCAACAGGGCAGGAGAGGTGCTGGTAGCCACGAAGAGTGACATGCTTTGTTACATACACGTTACAGGCGGTGTCCGTACCGAGGGACCGGTGATGGAGGGAAGCAGGGTAAACGAAATACGAAGCCTCTCTGTTGGAGCCGACAGAACCATCTGTGCGGGAACCAACGGCAACGGACTCTTTCTTTTTGCAGGCGATACACTGCTTAACTATACCGAAGCTGACGGGTTGCTGACGAACTTCTGTTACAGCGCAATTATTGCCGATGACGGCAGAATATGGACAGGTCACCAGAAGGGTTTCTCAATCATCAATCCGGCTACCGGATCAGTCAGGGCTTACAGCACTGATTTCGGGGTGAGGGGCGACTGTAATGCCAATGCTCTGACACAGCTTGATGACGGATCGGTTTACATCGGAACCACTGACGGGATAATATCATACGACCCTGCACTTGAGCCGGAAACAGCTGCTGCTCCCCAGGCCGGAATAATCTCCGTGATAATAAACAATATACTCTATCCCTACAGGGAGAGTTACAATCTTCCCTACAGGAAATCCTATAATATCCGGGTCAATTACGCTGGCATCTCGCTTCGTGACCCGCTGAACGTGGTTTACCGGACCAAACTTGAGAACTTTGACGATGAATGGAGTGAGGTGACCTCTGACAGGTCAGTTACATATAACCTAAGCGACGGACGTTTCAGGTTTAATGTGGAGGCGTTGACAAGGGATGACCCTGACAATGCAACCACCGCATCATTCAACATTGTCATCCAGAAGCCGGTCACTGAAAGATGGTGGTTCATACTATCCATGCTGGCACTGATGGCAGCAGTGGTATATATTATTGTCCGTTTGCGCGAGAGGGCACACAGAAAACAGCGTGAGTTCCTGGAGAGCGAACTGCAGAAACGAACGGCACAGGTGTATGAGCAGAAGGAAGAGCTGGCACAGAAAAACCTTGACATTACTGAGAGCATCAAGTATGCCAAGCGCATACAGAGCAGCGTACTGCCTGACACGGCCCGGCTGGGAACGGTCTTCAAAGAAGCCTTCGTCTTCTTCCAGCCCCGTGATATTGTCAGCGGCGACTTCTACTGGTTTGACTGGGTTGACAAGGACAGGTTCATGCTGGTTTGCTCAGACTCCACCGGCCACGGTGTCCCGGGCGCGTTCATGTCAATGATAGGGACGGCCCTTCTGCAGGATATTATCACCGTAAAGAAGATCACCAGGCCTTCACAGGTGCTCCATGAACTCGACAGGCAGATCTTTTCAACCCTGAATCAGAACCAGGAGCTTGAGGCCTCCAATGACGGTATGGACATAGTGGTCTGCGAGTTCAACCTGAAAACCAGGCAGCTGGTCTTCGCTTCAGCCATGAGGCCGGTGATACTGGTTATTGACGGAGAGCAGCACTATGTGCGCGGCAATCGCTCATCCGTGGGTGGCGAGTCGGTGACTGAAAAGTTCTATGATGATCAGGAATACCATCTGCGTGAGGGGAACATGGTCTATCTGTTTACTGACGGATACTGCGACCAGTTTGGCGGTGAAGGAGGAAAGAAGATGAAGATCAGCCGCCTGAAAACACTCATTGATGATATCTCGCCTTTGAATGCAGAAGGTCAGCTAAAACAGATAAGTGACTTCTTCTTTGAATGGATGGGCAGCTATGAGCAGGTGGATGATGTCCTGTTCATGGGAGTAAGGGTCTGATCATTCGGAAGGGCAGGTGCCGTTCTCCCCGAGCACGAATATACAGCTTGTGGCCGTATTGCTGTCGTGTCCGCCCCTGTCCCTGATCCAGAAATCATAATAGAGAGTGTCCCCGGTACTGAAAAGCAGATACATGATGGTCACATCTATGGTGCCCCTGAGAATCTTGTTCTGTCCTGCAGCGTCAATGAAGGGTATCCTGTATTCTGAAGGAAAGAGCGGATCTGACGGACCAGCAAGCTCAAAGACCCCGTCAACCTTCCGGTAAAGCTTAAGAAAGAGATTGCCTGAGGGGTCAACACCGGATGTCTCCGGAGGATCAAGCCCCAGATCGCCATCCCCATCCTCAAAATAGAAAGAGAGATTACCCGCTTTGGCAGGGTTGCCAAGAATATCAATTGTATCATACTGGGTAAAGGTACGGAACTCAATCCTTGGCTCCGGGGGAAGGCTCTCGGGCCTTTCACACGCTGCCATAATGAGCATCGTTGCTGTAACCAATATGATGATCCCTTGCTTCATCTGCTGACAATATGCCCTGACATCAAAAATCACACCAAATGTATCTATTTTTTTCTGAAATAGACCCTGACAGGGGCCCCTGTCAGCGGAAAACTCTCCCTGAGCCTGTTTTCAACGAACCTCCTGTAAGGCTCCCTGATATACTGAGGGTAGTTACAGAAGAAGGCAAAGACAGGATAAGCTCCGGGCAGCTGAGTAACATACTTGATCTTTACGTGTTTGCCCTTGATTGACGGTGGGGGAGTGTCATTTATGATTTTCAGCATGACCTCATTAAGCTGTGAGGTGGATATCTTTCTCCTTCGGTTTTCATACACGTTCATTATCAGCTCAAGGATCCTGTGTACCCTCTGCCTGGTGATGGCAGAGATGAACAGCACGGGGTAGTCGGTGAAGGGGGCTGTCCTTGACCTCAGCTCATCCTCAAACCGCTTTGTGGTAGTGTGGTCTTTCTCAACCAGGTCCCATTTGTTCACCAGGATGATGACCCCCTTGTTGTTCTTCTGAATTATGTTCAGGATACTCAGGTCCTGCGACTCCAGCCCACGTGTCGCATCAATCAGCAGCAGGCAGAGGTCACTGTCTTCAATTGCCCTTACTGATCTGAGTATGGAGTAGAATTCTATATCCTCATCCACTTTGGCTTTCTTGCGCAGGCCTGCTGTGTCAATCAGCAGGAAACGGTAATTGAACTTGTTGTAGAGGCTGTGGATTGAGTCACGTGTTGTTCCTGCCACCGGTGTGACGATGTTTCTCTCCTCTCCCAGGAGTGTATTGGCCAATGATGACTTGCCGACGTTGGGGCGGCCTACAACTGCCACTTTGGGTATCTCCTCGCCTTCCGATTCCGGAGTATCAGGCAGATGCTTCACTATCTCATCCAGCAGATCGCCAGTGCCGCTGCCATTGACGGAGCTGACAGGGAAGTAGTTGCCCAGCCCCAGTCCGTAAAATTCTGCCGCATCAAGGAGCCGCTGGTTGTTGTCAACCTTGTTCACCACGGTGATGACCCTCTTGCTCACCTTCCTGAGCATTGACGCTACAGCCTTGTCGAGTTCATGGATGCCTGTTTCTACATCCACCATGAAGATGATCACGTCAGCCTCCTCAATAGCCAGCTTGACCTGTCTGTTTATCTCGCTCTCGAAGATATCGTCAGAGTTTTCCACGAATCCGCCCGTATCCACAACTGAGAAATCCACCCCGTTCCATGTCACCCTGCCGTAGTGTCTGTCACGTGTCACGCCGCTCTCCTCGTTCACAATGGCTGCACGGCTCTCAGTCAGACGGTTGAAGAGTGTTGACTTGCCTACGTTGGGTCTTCCTACTATTGCTGCTATCCTGCTCATAAAGAAAAAACTATAAGTAACCGAATTTTTTGAGCATGCGCGGGTTGTCACGCCACTCGTGTGCCACCTTTACATACAGTTCCAGAAAGACTTTTTTCCCGAGGAACTCCTCCATATCCTTCCTGGCAGCTGTTCCCACCTTTTTCAGCATTGCTCCCCGGTGTCCTATGATGATACCTTTCTGGCTGTCGCGGGTTACATAAATTATGGCCGCAATCCGGTTAATTCCGGGCTCCTCGGTGTAACTCTCTATTTCAACCTCTACCGAATAGGGGATCTCCTTCTGGTATGTCTCAAAGATCTTACCTCTTATAATCTCAGTAACGAAGAACCTCTCATAGCGGTCAGTAAGCTGATCTTCGGGGAAGTAGGGGGGACCCTCCGGGAGTCGTCTGATAATCTCGCGGAGCAGCAGGTCTGTATTGAACCGGTTGATTGCCGATACAGGCAGCACAGGCACTCCGGGGGCTATTGCGGTCCAGCTTTCGGTCAGCTTTTCCAGATCAGCCTGGTTGGTAAGGTCTATCTTGTTTATCACTATTATCTTCGGTACGGAGGAGGCAAGGATCCTTTCAAGATGTTCACTGTTCTTTGTCGCTGACTCAACCACATCGGTAACATAGATTATCAGATCGGCGTCGTCCAGGGCTGACTCAACGGATTTCATCATGGCAGACTGGAGCCTGTATTTGGGGTTGAGGATGCCGGGGGTATCCGAATAGACAATCTGGTAACCCTCGCCGGTGAGTATGCCCATTATGCGGTGCCGGGTGGTCTGAGCCTTCGCGGTGGCGACGGATAGCTTCTGGCCCACAAGCACATTCATGAGGGTTGATTTCCCGACATTGGGATTACCAAGTATATTTACGAAACCGGACTTATGTTCCATCTCATCCGGTTATTTGAAAATGCCTCGCTTGAGCATGCTGATCTCCTTCTGTGTCAGTAGTCTCCAGTGTCCTCTCTGCAGGTTTTTCTTGGTAAGGCCTGCAAAGCTCACCCGGTCAAGTTTCCTGACCCTGTATCCCAGTTTCTCAAATATGCGTCTTACTACCCTGTTCTGGCCGGAGTGTATCTCCACCCCCACCTGGGTATGATCGGCAGGATCGGGCCAGGAAATTGCATCAGCGCTTACCGTGCCGTCATCCAGGGTCACACCCTCAATAATCTTTTCCATATCATGCCTTGTAACCTCTTTGTCAAGGAAGACATGGTAGACCTTGCCTGCCCCGTATGATGGGTGAGTGAGTTTGCCTGCCAGATCGCCGTCATTTGTCAGCAGCAGTACTCCGGTTGTTGCCTTGTCAAGCCTGCCCACAGGGTAGATGCGTTCCCTGGTGGCATCCCTGACCAGATCAAGCACTGTGCTTTCGGCATGAGGGTCCCTTACTGTTGTCACGTATCCTTTCGGTTTATTCAGGAGGACATACACTTTTTTCCCCGGTGTCAGCCTTTTGCCCCTGTATTCGACCCTGTCACCGGGAAGCACCTTGATACCCATATCGGTAACCTTCTTCCCGTTGACGGTGATATAGCCCTGCCTGATCAGCTCGTCAGCCTCTCGCCTGGCGCATACGCCGCTGTCAGCAATGTACTTGTTCAGCCTGATCAGATCTGGTTCAGTTTTGCCGGCGCCGGGCCGGGCTGTTCTCTTTTTTCGCGGCTGTGCCGGTCTTTTCTCCATCCTTTCACATTTTCAGGGTGCAAATTTACAACTATTTACCGGTTTTCTCCCCGATCTTTTTTGCACCTTTGCATCTGATATCAAACAGAATTGACATGGCTCTGATAAAATCCATCTCCGGCATAAGGGGAACAATTGGCGGTATTCCGGGCGAGGCGCTGACTCCTGTGGATATTGTGAAATTTGCCTCAGCCTACGGCACCTGGCTCAGCAGGCGCGGCCGGGGGCCTCTCAGGGTGGTCACTGGCAGGGACGCACGCGTCTCGGGAGAGATGGTTTCTGCCCTGGTCAACGCATCACTGCGGAGCACAGGTATAGATGTTGTAGATGTCGGGCTAGCCACCACGCCCACGGTGGAGGTGGCTGTGACGGCGCTGGGCGCCGGCGGCGGGATAATCATGACGGCAAGCCATAATCCTGCTCAGTGGAACGCCCTTAAGCTTCTGAATGAAAAGGGAGAGTTCCTGAGTGATGCTGATGGAAGGGAGGTGCTTGCCCTGGCTGCTGCCGAGGATTTTGACTATGTCTCATATGACCGGCTGGGAGGTGAGACGGGTGATGATACATGGACTGATAAGCATATCCAGGCAGTCACAACCATGCCGCTCGTAGATACTGAAGCAATCGCCGGCGCCGGATTCAGGATAGCTGTTGATGCAGTCAACTCGGTGGGCGGAATAGCCATACCTGCCCTCTTGAGAGCTCTTGGAGTAAAAGAAGTTGTTGAGCTTTACTGTGAGCCGACAGGCCTCTTCCCCCATAATCCCGAGCCGCTTCCGGAACATCTGGCAGATCTCTCCGCCACGGTATTGGAGAGCAGGGCCGACCTGGGATTCGTGGTTGACCCGGATGTTGACAGGCTGGCAATAATATGTGAGGACGGGTCAATGTTCGGCGAGGAGTACACCCTGGTCTCTGTGGCAGACTACGTCCTCAGTCATGTCAAGGGCCCGACCGTTTCCAATATGTCTTCCACCAGGGCACTGAGGGATATTACGGAAAAGCATGGTTGCAGCTATACTTCGGCGCCTGTGGGAGAAGTAAACGTGGTTGCCGAGATGAAGCGTACCGGGGCTGTCATTGGAGGTGAGGGCAATGGCGGAGTGATCTACCCCGCCCTGCACTATGGCCGCGATGCGCTTGCAGGCATAGCCCTCTTCCTGACGCACCTGGCCAGGGAGAAGCTGAAATGCAGCGAACTGAGAAAGAAGTATCCTGACTATTATATCGCAAAGAAAAAGATTGACCTGACAGGAGAAATTGATATGACTCAACTCTGCACAGCCCTCATCAAAGCTTATCCGGATGCTGTGTGTGATACGCGTGATGGGATCAAACTTGACCTCCCTTCGGGCTGGGTGCAGATAAGGAAGTCGAATACCGAACCTATTATACGTATCTATGCGGAGGGAAAGTCTAAAGAACCGGCAGAAAAACTCGCCGCAGGAGTGACGGAGATTGTTAAAAATCTGTAAATCTTGTACCTTGCTTGAGATTTTAAATGTTATTTGAATGGTTTTTGTTACTATGCTGATGGCTTAGTTAATGAAAGTTAATGTTTCCTTAAAATTTGTTCAATGAGCCTGAAATTGTAATAATTTCACGCCTTGATTAAACTAAACAGAATATTCTTCAGATGAAAAGGACAATTATCATTACCTCAATCATTGTAGCAGTGGCAGTAATTGCCATGATCGTGATCAGCAAGCTTTCAGGCAAGGAAGACCCGGGTCTGCTATTTGCTGAAGCAAAGCAGGGCGATTTCGAGGTGGTGGTCACCACCACCGGTGAGCTGCAGGCTGAGGTCTCTACAGATATCAAGGGTCCGGAAGGTCTGAGCAGTCGCAACATGAGGTTCGGCAGCATTAAGATCTCTGACCTGGTTACCGAGGGTACGGAAGTACAAGCCGGTGATTATGTTGCTACCCTTGACAGATCAAGTGTTGACAATAACCTCAAGGATGAACTTGACAGGCTGGAGTCATATGAAACGGATCTGCTTAAGAAGCAGCTTGACACAACCATTACCCTTGGCAATCTGAGGGATGATCTGGTTAACCTCAAATTTAATATGGAGGAGGCAGAAATAACCCTTGAGCAGTCAAAGTATGAACCTCCCACCACCATCAGGCAGGCGAGGATATCCCTCGACAAGGCGGAGCGTGCGTATGAGCAGGCTCTCAGCAACTATGACCTGAAGGTAAGGCAGGCCAGGGCTGATATCAGGGATACGGAGATACAGGTGGCCAAGCAGAGGAGAAAGGTGACTGAGATGCAAGAGATAATAGAAAAATTTATTATCACTGCCCCCTCTGACGGAATGGTTATTTACAAAAGAGAATGGAACGGATCCAAGCGCAAGGTGGGATCTGAGATCAGTCCCTGGGATCCGGTGGTTGCAACCCTCCCTGATCTCTCATCAATGATCTCAAAGACCTATGTCAATGAGATCGATGTAAGCAAGGTCAAGACCGGGCAGCCGGTCAGGCTTACTGTGGATGCCTTCCCTGAGAAATCATACACGGGCGTTGTGATCAGCGTGGCGAATATTGGTGAGCAGCTGCCCAATACTGATGCCAAGGTCTTTGAGGTGATCACGAAGATTGACGGATCAGATCCTATCCTGAGACCATCGATGACCACAGGAAACCAGATCGTGACCCAGACGTTCACTGATGTGATATATGTACCGCTTGAGACCGTCTTCGCCACACCTGACAGCATACCTTTTGTATATATGAAAGACGGGTCACGCCAGGTTGTTGTTCTCGGGGAAGCCAATGAGAATGACATTATTGTGGAACAGGGGCTCAAGCCAGGCCAAAAGCTTTACCTTTCTATTCCTGAAGACAGCGAAAAGTTCAAGCTTCACGGTGAGGAGCTGATTGAGGTAATAAAGGAGCGCAAGCGTCAGCTGGCAGCAGAGGAGACGGCCCGTCAGCAGAACGGCAGGCAACGTCCGGGGATGATGCCCGGCAACATGACTCCCGAGCAGATGCGTGAGTTCATGCAGAACCTCACCCCTGAACAACGGGAGGCAATGCGCCAGATGCGCGGAGCAGGTGGTCAGGGCCAGGCCCGTAGCCAGACCGGGCAGGGAACCACAGGTACGGATACCACTGCCCGCACACAGCGGGTCATCATCCGGAACCAGTA